>Ga0183100_1000343_pt1 | contig 45234 bp, 42 predicted proteins | sample Biomet2_FD_127789 | JGI IMG/M metagenome (GOLD analysis project Ga0183100, IMG submission 127789) | Microbial communities from bioreactor (seeded with anoxic lake sediment) at LBNL, California, USA - Biofuel metagenome 2 | ecosystem: Engineered > Bioreactor > Anaerobic > Unclassified ... | reverse complement strand
GGTTTGGCATTTTATGATTACGCCACAAAGTTGCTGGACTATTATCACACACAAACGCAGGCGCTGGAACAGAAACTGCGCTGCGCGGGTGGTACCCTGAAACTCGGTCTCCCCCCTTCCGCCGGAACCATCTACTTTTCCTCCCTGATTTATCGATTTCGACAGGCTTACCCGGAAACCGACTTGCAGATTACGGAGATCACCTCCAAATCGATCAGGGATCTGGTGGACGACGGAACGCTCGACTTGGGCGTGGTGATCGAGCCGTTTTCAGACAGTAAATTTTACAGCCAAACCGTTTTCCACTCGGAGGCCGTGCTGGTCGTCCCCAAGCAGCATCCTCTTGCCGCCAAAAGCTGGGTGGACTTCGGGGCACTTGAGACGGAGCGTTTGTTAATGGTTTCTCCGGATTATATGTATTACGATGTGATGCTTGAACGCTGCAAAGCTGCAGGTTTTACGCCAAACATCATTTTTGAAAGCTCACAATGGGATTTGCTATTGGAGATGGTTGCAAACAATCAGGGTGTCAGCATTTTGCCCAAGCCTCTGGTTGACAAGTTGTACGCCGGCCGCGTGTGTCAGCTCCACTTGAAGAACCCGGAATTTCCCTGGGCGCTCTCTATCATATACCGCACAGATAAGTTTCTGACCATACCCATGCAGCGCTTTTTAAAAATATGCGGCAAGTCGAAGCAGTCCCCGTAAAGAGAAAAATACTACAGGTTCCATATCTGTTTAACTATTCGTTGTTACAATCTACGATTGATAATCGCGCAAAACTGAACTTCGTATTAGACCAGTATTCAGTAACCGAATCCATCGCGTCAATTTTTTACTTAATTTAGGATGGGAAATATTGAAGAAAGATTAGCTTGGAAAAGTCAAAAGAGGCTATAACAATGGTCAATAGAAAAAATATTGATAATAACTTAAAACCGTTTAGACAAACACTTGAAGAAATTAAAAAACACAAGATATCAGGCTATGATGGTACCCAAATAAAAGCTATGACAGAAGTCCTAAAAGTGCGCGCAAAATCCATTGATCAAACGCAACAGCTAATACCAGAAGCCTTTGCAATCGTGGTTGAAGCGGTGAAGCGCACCTTGGGTATCACTCCATTTGATGTCCAACTGTTGGCTGCTGCTGCAATGACGGCAGGACGAATCATTGAACTGCCAACCGGGGAAGGCAAAACCTTAGTTGCAGTTTTTGTTGCCTATTTAGGTGCGTTATCGGGCAAGGGCGTACACGTTTTAACCTTCAATGACTATCTGGCTAAAAGGGATGCTCTATGGATGAAACCTGTGTATGACTTTCTGGGTTTATCAGTGCACTATATCAATGAGAGCATGAATAAAACCGAGCGTAAAGAGGCATATCATGCAGATGTTACCTATCTCACAGCAAAGGAAGCGGGATTTGATTATTTGCGCAGCTTTTTAGCTTATGATAAGGACGAGATTGTGCAGCGTCCCTTTTATTTGGCAATCATAGATGAAGCGGATTCAATTTTAATCGATGAAGCACGAATTCCTCTTGTGATTGCCGGTGATATCCCCGCACAAATAACGATAGATAAAAAAATTTTTACCGTTGTTTCAGAACTACAAAATGATTCTCATTTTATTATGGATGAATATGCGAACAATATTTCATTAACGGAATCCGGCGCTGCTTTTATTGAAGAGCAACTAATGTTGGGTAATCTGTATGAATCGAAAAATCTTGACACGTTAACAAAAATAAATGTAATGTTACAAGCCGTATTTCTTCTCAAAAAAGATGTCAATTATATTGTCCGGAATGGCGATGTATTGCTTGTCGATGAATTCACAGGACGTATCATGAAAGACCGTCAATGGCCCGACGGACTGCAGGCCGCGGTGGAAATAAAAGAAGGACTAACCCCAAAGCCTCAGGGAATTGTTATGAACCGTATTACGCTTCAGGATTTTCTGCAGTTTTATCCTAACCTTTGCGGTATGACCGGAACAGCCTGCCCTGCGGCTACTGAATTTAATGAGTTTTACAACAAAGTAGTCACCGTAATTCCCTCTAACAAACCTTGTGTCAGGGTTGACCATCCGGATGTCATTTTTACACATAAGCAAGCAAAATATCATGCTGTTGTCGAAGAAATTATAAAAGTACATGCAACCGGAAGACCTATCCTCGTAGGAACATGTTCAATAGAAGAATCTGAATATCTTGCGGATATGCTCAGACCACATGTTCAAGACATCTCTGTGCTAAATGCGAAAAACGATGCTGAGGAAGCGGAAATTATCGCGAATGCGGGAAAACTCAATACAGTTACAATTTCGACAAATATGGCGGGACGCGGTGTGGATATTCGGCTCGGTGGTAAAGAAGCAACAGAATGCGAAAAAGTTTGTTCACTGGGCGGTCTTTATGTTATAGGAACCAACCGGTATGAAAGTGTTCGAATTGATAATCAATTGAGAGGACGTGCCGGCAGGCAGGGAGACCCGGGTGAGAGTCGGTTTTTCATTAGTTTGGAAGACGATTTATTATTAAAATACCGAATAAGTGACTGTATTCCAGAAAAGATTAAAAATTTAGAGCAGAGTGAGCCACTTCAAAATTCAGCAATCGGCCGTTCCGTTGTACATATACAAAAAGTCGCACAGGGACAGACATTCGACGCAAAACTAACGCTTTCAAAGTACTCCTGTGTCGCCGAGGATCAAAGAAAGATCGTGCATAAAAAACGCGAAAAGATATTATATGGCAACGATACCCTTTCTGTTCTGGAAAAAGTGAATCCGGCAAGGGCTCAGGAGCTGATAACACAGGTATCTGAAAACGAGTTCAAGCGTGCACAAAAAGCAATTGAGCTTTTTGCAATCAATCAGTGTTGGGCTGATCACTTGCTTATCATAGAAAGTGCTTTGGATGAAGTACAAATAATCAGTCAGGCCAAACAAGACCCGTTTCTTAATTACAATAAAAAGTTAATAAACGGCTTTGAATCTTTGGAAAAGCATATTCAAGACATGATTTTAGAAATAACTGACACGATTATAATAAAAGATGGTCATATTGATTTGGATGAAATGGGCATTAAAGGACCGTCTTCCACACGCACTTATATGGTGAACGATGGCACGGAACAAATAAATAATATAAATGCAATTGCCGCGATGGCGAATCCGTTTTCAGCTCCGTTATATATGATTTATTTACTTGTTGAGCTTTTTAATAAGCACACGAAACGTAAATCAAATTGAATAGGATTAACTTTTCAAACTTCACCTTGTGTTTATGACATACAAGGTGAGTGTAACCCCATTATTTACACAACAGATGATCAGGATTCTAAAGGACATGAAGCATATAGCCCTTGGAGAGGGGCTTTAAACACTACTACTTCTATATAATGGCGAGGACAATATTTATGGCTTGTACAACTATTCTGGTTGGAAAAAACGCATCCTATGACGGTTCTACCATGATCGCCCGAAACGATGATTCGGGTTCCGGTCATTTTACCGCTAAAAAATTTGTAACGATTCATCCCGAGGAACAACATGCAACCTACAAATCCGTGCTTTCCCATGTGGCAATCGAACTGCCCCAAAATCCCATGCGGTTTACGGCAGTGCCGAATGCCGTAGAAGGCGAGGGCATCTGGGCCGCCGGTGGTGTGAATGAGGCAAATGTCGGAATGACAGCCACGGAAACGATTACTTCTAACCCGAGGGTGTTGGGGGCGGATCCGCTGGTCGAGTATCATCCGGCACAGGACGGGCAGCCTGAAATTTCCGGCGGCATTGGTGAGGAGGATATCGTTTATATTGTACTTCCTTATGTTCACAGTGCTCGTGAAGGTGTTGCGAGGCTTGGCAGCCTGCTGGAAAAGTATGGTACCTATGAAATGAACGGCATTGCCTTTCAGGATGTCAATGAAATCTGGTGGCTGGAGACCGTCGGCGGCCATCACTGGATTGCCAGAAAGGTACCAGATGATGTTTATGTTGTGATGCCGAATCAGCTGGGACTTGACCGATTTGATCTGGATGATGCACTTACCGAAAAGAAAAACCATATGTGTTCAGCCGATATGAAGGATTTTATTAAGGAGAACCATTTGGATCTATCGCTGAGCGGAGACTTCAATCCGAGAGATGCTTTTGGAAGTCATGACGATGCGGATCACGTTTACAATACGCCGCGCGCCTGGTTCATGCTGCGGTATTTTAACCCCCGCACCAAAGTATGGGACGGCCCGAATGCAGATTTTACGCCCCGTTCCGATGATCTGCCCTGGTGCATGGTACCGGAGAAAAAGATCACGCCGGAGGATGTAAAATATGCGCTGTCCTCTCATTATCAGGGAACGCCGTATGACCCCTATGAAGGTCATGGCGATCCGACCATGAAAGGCATCTTTCGCCCCATTGGCATCAACAGGAATGACTTTATGGCTTTGATTCAGATGCGCCCGGACGTTCCGGAGGAGTTCCGCGTGGTGGAATGGATCGCTTTTGCATCCAATGCCTTCAATGTGCTGACACCTTTTTATGCCAATGTATCCGTAACACCGGACTATCTTTCCAATACAACAAAGGAAATTTCAACCGAAAATTACTACTGGTCCAGCCGCATGATTGCCGCTATGGCGGACGCATCTTACGGTAAATCAGTATTTCATATTGAGCGATATCAGCTTGCAGTACATTCCAAAGGACATGCGCTGATCGGACAATATGATGAAAAGCTCCATCGGGAAGCGGATATGACAAAACGGGCCGCTCTTCGGGAACAGGCCAATCAGGAAATTGCGGACATGTTAAAAGAGGAAACCGCCTATACACTGAACAAGGTTCTCTTCGAGCTGAGCAGCCAGATGAAAAACGCTTTTTCCAGATCGGACGCTTGATTGGGGCACGGTGCTCAGCCTTATTCCCCCACTTCTCTTCCTGTGCTACAGCGAGGGAAAGCAAAATTCAAAGGCCTTTTAAAAATCAGGAACCCATTAGTGAACTGCTCACCGACCTGTTAAATCGTAGACAGGCGCCGGATGTTCCGCGCCTGTCCGCATGTGTATGAATTAATTAAATAATCTTCAGGAGATGAATTTGCCATTAAGAATAAAAGAAACAATAAATATGCTGATTTGGCATCAACTCTTAAGATAGATTGTGAGAAATGCAGTGGGTTGTGCTGTGTTGCTTTATACTGTATGAAAACGGATGGTTTTCCTGCAAATAAAGAAGCAGGAACACCTTGCAAAAACTTGATGTCTGATTTCCGCTGTGCAATTCACTCTAACTTGGTAAGCAAAAACATGCGGGGATGTTTAGCCTATGACTGCTTCGGTGCCGGGCAAAAAACAACCCAAGTTTGTTACCCAAACAGGGATTGGAAAACAAATCCGGAGCAAGCAAATGAAATCTTTCATGTTTTCTTAATTGTATTTCAGCTACATCAAATGTTGTGGTATTTAATTGAGGCATCGACTTTTATTTTGGATGAGCATTTAAAGTCAGATATTGATGCGCTTATTTTTGAAAATCAACAAATGACTAATCAGTCTCCAGATGAAATTTTGCATTTCAATATTGAGAAATACAGATTACAAGTGAATCAGGCGCTTAAGCAGGTAAGCGGCATGATAACGTCTGATTCTTCCCATAAAACGCAAAGTAACGATTATTTTGGAACAAACTTCAAAAAGAAAAACCTTGATGGCAGAGACTTTAGTATGTCGTTGATGATTGCGGCAAACCTTGAGGGTTGTAGTTTACAGGGAACAAATTTTTTAGGTGCTGATATGCGTGATACAAACATAAAAAATACCGATTTAAGCGGATGTGCCTTTTTGACACAAATGCAAATCAATTCTGCAAAAGGAAATTCAAACACAAAGATTCCTGAAAACTTGTCGCGCCCAAACTCGTGGCAAGAATTATGAGAAAAATCTGAGGTTCGCATGATTCATATTGGGAGCGGATTAAAAGAATACGATGTCGTGACGGCAATACCAGACGTAGGAAACATTCTTGGTCCACGAATTATTGCTAAGATAAAGAGCACAGATAAAAAGTAATTGCGTAACTATTGAGAGCCCTCCTGCAGAAAAATTTCTGTTGGAAGGCTTTTGCTATTAGAAGATAAATATTATATTAAAATTCAGTCATTCGCTCCGCCAAGAAAATTCCATAAAAATTGTCCGCAAAATCATACTATTTTAATTACGTTTTGCGGCAAGTTATACACTGGGCGTGCAATTTGCTAACAGTATCAAGTGTATATGTTAAAGTTGCATAAAACTTAACGTAATTATTTATATGTTATATCTATTTAGTGTTAAAAACAACCTGAATAATGCAATACACACCGTGTTTTGACTCTTGCTGCAAAACGCTATTGTATTATTACCGTATAAAGTGTATATTCTCCGTAAAGGAGGTTGTACTATGCAAACCAATAAACAGCGTGTATATGATTTCATTAAATTGTATTTTTCAGGTGATTCCAGCAGCGGAGTTTCCACAAAATACATCGCAGAAGCATTGAATATGCAACGTACGAACGTCAGCAGTATCCTCGGCACATTGGTTGAAGAGGGGCAAATTCAAAAGACAAACAGCAGACCCGTCCTTTACTACATTAAGGGTGACGCCGATCTTGCAGCGGATACATGTTTTTCAAGCCTAATTGGTTATAACGGAAGTTTAAAACGCGCAGTTCAATTGGCGAAAGCGGCGGTGCTTTATCCTCAGAAAAGTCTCTCGTCGGTCATCATCGGTGCACGTGGTACAGGCAAAAAGTTTTTTGCTATGTTGATGCACAAGTTTGCCGTTGAAAGTAAGGTGTTGTTGCCGGATGCCATGTATGTGGTCTTTGACTGCAGAAATTATACAGAGAATGAACAACTGGCAATTGTAAGAATTACAGCGTTCGACTTGTGATTTTATACGACATTCAGGTGAGTTTAACCCAATTTTAATCAACAAATAGAATTATAGTGCTATAAAAAAGTCTGCATGTTTTATATCGGTCAATTGGAGCAAAGCATAAAAGCTTGGTTCCTTATTTTTTTGAAAGGTCTTGATAATTATGCAAACCACAAAGCGTCTTACAATCAGCCGTGCCCGCGACCTTATCAAGCGAGAATTGGGATTAAGTGCAACGTCTCTGACTGCCCACCTGAAATGAATGGCAATCCTGATTACTCATGGTATGAAATGCTCTTCGGAAATCTAAAAATCGAAGTATATACCACAAGTGACGATCACTTTTCATGTTGTGAAATGGTCACACTTTCGGTAACACACGGAAACAGTTCATATGGAGTTACTGAGTATTTCTATTCCGACACCATGGAATATGCTTCAGAATACACTGAAATGAAGCGGCGAGAAAATATCTGCGATATTATTGGTGACGAAGATGATCTTACTTATAAACGCTTACGCCGAGAAGCCAGTGATGCGGTATGGCACCATTTTAATGAGTGTAAAAAGCATGAGCCTCTTGCCGACAGCCTATCTACAGCTCAGATTGAACAGAACTTGCAAAATGATTTACCCATAAAAGATATTGAAGCCGGACTGGAAATGAATTTATAAATCAATAGATAGGATGTGGTATTAATGACTCAAGACCTTTTATATAGGAAAGTCGTAAAAATGCTCGGAAAGGCACGAAAAGATCGAGAATTTTCCAAAAGCAGTGAGACCTTACGCTGCTATTTTGACGGTTATATTATGGCTTTGTTGGACGTGCAGGCCCAAATGATAATTCCGAACGAAATGGTACAAGGAAGTTCTGACAGTCTTGACGAAAGTCAATGTGAAAATTCAGAAGAAGGACTGGAGATGGAATTATAATTTCTTCAACTCAAGCTGATTGAGGGCGCACTCTTTTCACATTGCAAAGTAAATTATTGTGAAGTAAAATAGACAAAGACAAGGGAGTGATAAAGGTGAGAGTCTATACGATTGCAGGCGGCGTAAACGGTGTTGGCAAGTCAAGTTTGACCGGTGTTCTCAAAGCAGAACGTAAGGATTTGGGTTATATTATTGATGTCAACAAAATAGCTCATGAGCATAATGGGGATAATCTAAAAGCAGCGCGTATCGCTATTGCTAAGATGGAACAGTTTTTAAAGAATGGCATTACCTTTACACAGGAAACCACATTATCCGGCCATATGGTTGAACGAACAATAATAAAGGCCAAGAAATTGGATTATGATATTCACCTTTTTTACGTTGGTTTAGGTTCTGCTGAAGAAAGTATAAAACGAATCAAAAACCGAGTTGAAAAAGGCGGACACGATATCCCACAAGAGGATGTTATTCGGAGATACGGAAATCGGTTTGATTCTTTGATAAAGATTCTTCCTTATTGCGATGAGGTTAAGTTTTACGACAATGAGAACCGTTTTGACAATATCGCTAAATACCGCAATGGCGAAATCGTATTTACAAGCGAGTACAAACCGGACTGGCTAACCGAACTACAGGAGCAGCTCAGCCAAAATGACAGCCTTGTTTTTGAACAAGAAATGGATTTATAAATATATTTTTATATTAGGGAGCAGTTGAATTTTTAACTGCTCTTTTTTTCTGCCTAACTATTGGTAAATAATTCCTTGACAATCTACAACAAAAGTGATTAATTTATAGTAGCGAATGCTACCACGGAATTAATCACGAACGAATGGAGGAAAGAACATGAAAAAAGTCAACATCACACCGAAGGCGAAAAAAAGCTTAATTATCACAGGGGCAGCAGTAATCTGTATCGGTATAACAGCTTTTGCTTTATCCACTTATGCCGGAGCTCAGGCAGCGGAACCGCAATCAGAAGCATCATCCAGCGTTTCACCCACATCCCTAACAATTTCTATTGCGCCGATTGAAGATACATCTGAAACTGGAAGTCAGGCAACTACCTTCGTCCCATCAAGCGGCGCAAGCCAAAGCGCACAACTCACTACAATCTCCCAACCTACATCAACACCACCGAAGCCGGTGGTCGAAGGTGACGCAAGTACGGCAAGCAATGGTACAAAAACGCAGCCCACCAATTCAGCTTTGACCAATAAAAATAAAAAGCCATCCTATACAAGTAAGCCAACCGCTCCGACATCGAAGCCGTCTTCCCCTACATCAAAACCATCGAATAACGATGGACAAAATGACCCGGTCTTTGGAAATAAGCAAGGAACCGGCGGGCAAATGACTACGGCATCGGATATGTATGAAGATGGTGTAAAAGTTGGAATTATGGATTAACTAAAAAAATACAACTTATGGAGCATGGTCGTAAGACCGTGCTCCATTTATTTTCGGCTTTATTTAGGAGGGAAACATGAAGCGTATTATAGCAACTATTCTATGTTTATTAATAATAGCTCTCATCCCCTGTACCGCTTTTGCAGACGGGGATGGTAATATGGATGGCGGCGGTGGTGGTATGGGTAGCGGCACTGGCAGTAACATTTGGCATAACGGTGAGGATGGTGTCAGGGTTACCGTCATTAGGGCAAAAGATAATATGCCAGTTTCAGCACCGATAGATCTTACAAATAAAAATGAAGGCAATGTTGTTCGATCATTTTTGAAGAAAAGCAAGCTCCATTACCGGAACGGTTCAACACTTGAAGGAAACTTATCCGCATACACCGCCACAAATCCAGCAAAAGCACTTCCTCAAATCATAAGCGATAGTCCTATGATGCGCTTATCAATGGCAATTACAAACTGCTAATTGAACCGATGGCGTTATTTTACATTTATGGGTACTAAATACGCCATGACAGCCACAGAAGCTGCAACCTATGACCAAATAGCAAGCGGTGGATTACGCAGTGAAATGGTTTCGTTGACACATCAAAACCTACCGCTTTCTATCTTTCTTGAAAAATCGGACTTAGGATATCCGGCATATAGCGGTTCAACCACTCGGCCACAGTCAGATTCTACAATAATTTCTTCTTTGGGGTTGGGTATCGTCAAGTTTAAAGACGACGGTTCCGATGATAATGGTAATGGTTCCGGCGGTGGAACGGGTAGTGGCTCAAGCAGTGCAGAATATCGTGTCGATACCGATGTGGTCACTTCCGTGACATTATCCACGGGTTCAGCAATTACGCCGGACAGCCCTGCAAGCGTGACCTTTCACATTGGCGGCGGCTCTTATTCTGTCACCAATATTGTCATACCCGAAGGAGAATCCCAACTTGTATGGGTTAAATGGCACACTCCGAGCACACCTCAGACCGTCAATATTTCAGTAAGCTCTTCCAAAGGCTCATTGAGCAGCGGTTCCATCACTGCAAAGGTTGTTTCATTGGATGAAAATCCGCCCCCGAATCCGACCGCTAAAGACCGTAACAACAGCTTTACAACGCCAAGTGTTCCGAGCAAAATACAAATCACTGCCAGCTCATGGGGGATTTGGCATGCAGCATGGATTCCGAACTGGATATGGAACGAAAATTGGGTATGGGAAGAACATACCGATTGGCATTCCGGTGGTGAATGGGTTGATCACGGCAGTTGGGTTGATGCCGGTGATTGGGAATACAGCTTTACAAGTTATCATGCTACTTTATCAGCCAACATGAATCTGTTGCCAGATGATAAAGACCCGACCGCCAACGGAAAGCAAATGCGCTCCGGATACGGTGTCAAAATTAATGTTTCAAGCAATATTCGTTCCTCTGCTCCGTCTTCCCACGTCGCAGCTGCACAGACCGCAGTAACCTACTTCCCGGAGTTCGCATATAATACATATTGGCGGCTCCTTGACCATGCGCAGGACGGCGACTCATCTTCTTTCACATTCAAGACCAACATGTATTCAACTTATAACCGCAAGGTGCATTTCACGCCGGTGTGGTACCCGGACGGCAAGTACACAGCTTACACCTATCTGGAAGATGCGTGGACTCCTGCAGGAATGTTAAGCATGAACCTTTCGGATTATACCGCCATCTATGGCAGTGTTTTCGACGATTGGCATGTTGGGCCGAAGCTGGTGGATTAAATTAGTATACCAATTATTAAATAAAAACGTAGTTTATTCCACTAATATTGGACAGACACTTCCAAATAGATAGGAGGTGTCCGTTTATCAATACTAAAGTAAAAGGCTCATGAAGCACTATAAGAAATCTGATTTCGTATTGAAAAACAAATAAGCATTAGTGATTACAGTCTGTAGATTTATTCCTAATTATAGATAAAACCTTAATACTATTGTAATAAAAATAGTATACTTAGTAAAAATTCAAGTAAATTATAGTTGAATTCAAGTATATAAAGATGAATAATAAAGTAAAGAAGCAAAAATGGCTATGATAATTAAAGTACTTTCTTCTGAATTTTTTATTTTTGGAGTAGATGTGTATGTCAGCAATTAGAACTTGTCAGCAACTCTTAGATGAATTTCCTTATGCAAATGTACGGCATTCCAACACCAAGCTTCCCATACAACTGGGAAAAGAGAATGAAAAAGACATTTATAACATTTCTGCGCCTTTTATCCACAACGGAGAACAAATGCTTCTTGCCAGGGCGGAACTCAGAAAAAGTGAAGATTCAAACGTTATTTTTTTAAAAAACAAAGACAATGCTTGGATTCCAGATGAGCATTATGAACCTTTGCAACACCTACAAGACCCGTTTTACTGTAAAATCGGTGGGATTTTGGTAATTGGAGGAGTTAGCGCCTACGAGGATCCCTGCAGCAAAGGTATTCTAACATATCATACGGTATTTTACAGAGAAGTCATTCCTTATAGATTTCAAAAGTTTACACAGGGGCCGGAACACATGAAGGATATCCGCCTTTTAGAATTGCCGAATAAAAAAATACTTGTTACCACAAGGCCGCAGGGCACTGTAGGCGGCAGAGGAAAAATCGGATATGCCATTATCAACACACTGGATAAGTTAAACCCTGATTCCATCTTATCCGCCCGTATCCTTGATGACCAGTTCGTCAAGGATGAATGGGGAGGCACAAATGAGCTCCACTTGCTAAAGAATGGAAAAATTGGCGTGCTGTCCCATATTGCAAATTTTGATGATGAAGGAAACCGTCACTATTATTCTACTTGCTTTTTACTGGATGTAGAAAGTGGTTTGCACTCACCTATGAAAATCATTGCAGTTCGCAATAATTTTCAGAAGGGGGAAAGCAAAAGGGAAGACCTTTCGGACGTGATTTTCAGTGGTGGGTTAGTCAGGGAACAAAATGGGACTGCCCGCCTTTACTGTGGAGTAGGAGACGCCGAAGCACATTGTATTTCAATTATTGACCCTTTTAAGGACTGGGAAAATTACTGAAAGTTGTAAAAGTGCCTTTTTGATAAATGGGTAAATACATAATAGGAGGAGTCAAAATGTTTAGAAAAAGGTTATTTAGTACGATCATTGCAGGTACGATGCTGATGAGTTTAGTAGCCGGTTGCCAGTCGAATTCGGCGGTATCGTCAAGTGCAGCGGCGGGAAATTCTGCGACACCAACTACCAGTCAGGCAAAAAGTGCCGGAGAGGTTGTTGTCAACTTTTGGTCTGCACCGCAAAAAGTTCAGTATAATTTTTGGGTTCAAAAAGCAAAAGCATTCAATGAAACCAAAGCTACGGTAAACGGCAATGTTATCACGGTAAAAGTTCAGGAAATGCCTGAATCTCCCTCTTCGGAAGCCGGCATTCAAAATTCCATCGTAACAGGTACTGTCCCTGCTGCGTCAGAAAACATCAACCGTAGTTTTGCTTCAACACTTGCAAGTTCAGATGCCGTTTACGAAGTGCAGGATGAACAGTGGTTTAAAGATGCTGTGGCGGCAAAGAAAATAGAAAAAACAATTACAGGGTGGGCAATTGATTCCAAGCAGTATGTTCTGCCTGAATACGTGAATCCGATGACATGGCAATGGAATGCCAAAGCTCTGAAAGCGCTCGGCTTCACAAAGGTTCCGGAGACTGTGGACGATTTGGACGCAGTTTTAAAGGCGTTTACTCAAAACAAAGCCAAAATGTCCGAACTCGGTGTCACACACACCTTGTACCGCACAACTCTTCAGCGTGCGGATCAATGGTGGGACAGATGGTATGATTTCCAGATGCCGTATATGGCGCTGTCCGGAAAGACTTCCTGGGTTGACGGCGATAAATTAACATTGGATCGTCAAGGTGCCATTGATGCCTTCGAAATGATTGGAAAGTTTGGTAATACCATTCAAACCAATGAAGTTACTGACGTTTGGACTGCAAAAAAGACGTCTATTCTGCTTAGCGTAAGTTCCCCGTGGGATATTCAGTCCCTGCGCGCAGCGGGTAAAACTTATGGCATGGATGGGGATTATGTTTACGGCCCGTCTCTTGTGAAAAAGCAGGGAGATACTCCTTATAATTACGGGGATTCCAAAGGAATTGTGCTTTACAAAAACAGCAGCATCTCGAATGACCAGCACAATGGCGCAGTTGAATTTATGAAATGGCTTTACAGTTCTGCCAATTGCGCGCAAACTGATGCTGACTGGCTCAAAGCGACTACCATGTTGCCTGTTCGCGAAGATATTTCGGAGAATGCCGCTTTCACAGATCAAATGAAAGCCTATCCGGAATTAAAAGACCTGGCAAAATATACTCCGTATAGTATTCCCTGCATGGCTTCCGATAAGATGACGGATATTCAGACTGCATTGACAGAATCCGGAATTGGGCCATACATTCAGCAAGCAATCAAACAGCAGCCGCTCAATGCACCGGATGCTTCAAAATATGTTGATGCCGCTTTCAGTGCAATGAAAACTGCCGGTGATTTAAATTAAAGAATAGGCATAAAAATACAGATGATATAAAATTAATATTGATAGAGTATACAACCTCTTTCCTGTTTTGGGAAGAGGTTGTATACTATAAATTTGTGTCTTCAGGTTTGCCGTGGGCAGTTTGAATGCTTTTTACGGCGTTTGAATAGGAGAAAACATTATGATGGAAAAAATGAACAATAAGAAAAATTACAAGGCAAATATAATGGGGTGGTTGTTAAATTCACCATACATAATTTACTCGGTGGTGTTTTTTCTGATTCCGCTCGTCTGGGCAGTGTGGCTGTCTACGATGAATTGGAACTTGATGTCTCAAAATAAAATATTCGTAGGCATAAAAAATTTCAAACAAATGTTTATGAGTGCAAAAGTTCGGGCAGCATTTTTTAATTCTTTTCGCTATCTTGTGCCAATCGTGATTTTGTGTTTGGTTTTTGGGTTACTTCTTGCACTTCTTGTATCAAATTTGCCGGATAAGATAAAAGGTGTTGTTTCTGTTTTATTTTTTGTCCCGTATTTGATTTCCGGTGTTGCCACATCGGTAGTTGTGAGATATTTTTTTAGTTATAATTCCGCATTTAATGTTTTTTTGCGCAACCAGTTCCATTATGATATTTCCTGGTTCCAAAATCCAACATCCGCATTTTGGATTATTGTTTTTCTTATCGTATGGAAAATGTCTGGTTACTACGCCCTGTTTTTGATCTCTGCCATTGAAGGCGTAGGTGTTGACATTAATGAAGCCTGTGAACTGGATGGCTCCCGAGGATTCCACAAGCTCATCCACGTAACACTTCCTATGATTCTTCCGACCCTGACGACTGTTATTGTATTAGCAGCTGGTCTTGCGTTTGGAATTTATACGGAACCTTATTTGTTAACCGGTGGCGGGCCCGCTAACGCAACGACGACATGGCTCTTAGAGATTTACAACACATCGTTTACCTCTTTTAAATCAGGAGAGGGTGCTGCTATGGCTATAGTGAACGCTGTTCAAATCTTTATTACCCTCCAGCTTATTACTTTTGTTTTGAATAAACTGAATAAAAAATTTGGCTGGTAAGGAAGGCTTGGATATGAAAAAAATTATAAAAATTAAAACAAGGATTGCCATCATTATAACAATCATTATTTTACCGTTTTCACTGTTTCCATTATTTTATATGATTGCGCAGTCTCTAATGCCCTGGGATCAAGTGGATAAAGCAGCGTCGTTTGTGATGCCCACACTGAAAAGTTATCAATATCTGTTGAACACAGGGGATTCTTCCAATACATTTATGTGGATTAGATCTCTTCTCAACTCACTCATTGTTTCGGTTCCCACTGCTATTATTTCTGTTATAGTCGGTCTATGCGTTGGATATTCTGTCACTAAGCTGAAATTCGCCGGGAAAAAAATAATTTATCAATCCCTACTATTTCAAATGTTCTTTCCGGTTGTTATTCTTCTGGTACCACGATACATATTGATTAAACCATTGGCAAACCATTATTCAGGTATGATTTTACCACTTTGTATTTCAACATGGGCCATTTTCATGTACATCAATTATTTCAGAACTCTTCCAAATGAAATATTTGAGGCTGCAAAAATTGATGGGTTGAATGACTTCGGCATGATTACGAAAATTGCTATGCCAATTACAAAATCAATCACTATGATCGTGTTCCTGTCAATGTTCATGGCGCGTTGGAACGAACTCATGTGGGATATGCTCATTGCGCCGAACATCAAGATGCAGACGTTGAATGTGCTGATTTCCACTCAGTTTAAAACAATGGGAAATCTGCCCGGTCCAATGTATGCCGCTTCTGTTTTACTTACGCTTCCGATTATCATTATGTTCCTGTGCGCTTCTAAATACTTTAAAGAAGGCATTAACTTTATGCTGAAATAGTCAGCAAAATAAAATTATCTATTATTTATCATTTTAGCCAACTCCGCAATTTACCGGAGGGAATATGGAGAATATAACTATGAACAGATGCAAAGAAAATCCTCTAATTACAGCAGGCGACGTACGACCCAGCCGAAAAGATTTTATTGTGGAGGGAATATTTAATTGCGGTGTATGCCGATATAAAGGTGAAATCCTTCTTTTGTGCAGGGTTTCAGAATCCGCCGGTAGCACAGACAGTACTGTAAAAATACCCGCTTTAACTTTAAAGGATGGGAAATACCAAATTGATGTGACAAACATAAAAAAATCCGAGCATCCTGAATGGGATTTTTCCGATTCCCGTTCTATTGTTTTACACGCATCCCATGGCCGCCGAATTGTGTACTTGACCTCATTTTCCCATCTCCGTCTGGCTCGTTCCAAAGATGGGATTCATTTCAAAGTCGATGACTCCCCATTTCTCCTGCCGGATACCTATGAAGAAAGCTGGGGAATGGAGGACCCGAGAATAACGCAGATTGACGATACTTATTATATCAACTACACAGCAGTTAGCCCAAGCGGACCTGCGACCGGACTGATCAGCACCACGGATTTTATCAGCTTTCGGAGGCATGGCATCATTTTTTCTCCGGAGAACAAGGATGTCGCCATATTTCCCCAAAAGATCGGAGAAAGCTATTATGCCCTAAACCGACCTGCCAGTGGAGAGTTCAGCGCACCCGACATGTGGATTTGTGATTCTCCAGATCTGATTCATTGGGGCAGGCAGCGGCATTTTTGCAGCGCTTCCGGCAGAAATTGGGAAAATGGGCGTATTGGCTGCGGTGCGGTTCCCTTCAAGACAGAAAAGGGCTGGGTAGAAATTTATCACGCAGCTGATAGTGAAAATCATTACTCCCTTGGCGCCATGCTGCTCGATGCAGAGCACCCTGACAGAATCATTGCAAGAACTGAAAATCCAATTCTTACAGCGGATACGCCCTATGAAAAAGACGGCTTTTTCAGCAACACTGTGTTTACGTGCGGATGTTATCAGGGCGAGGATACTGTGGTTGTTTATTATGGCGCTGCGGATGATAAAATTTGCAGAGCAGATTTCACACTGAATGAACTATACCAAGCGATGGAAGTATAGATTGAGACGAATCGGGTGATATATGGTGAAACAAAAAGTGACCATGAAGGATATAGCGGATCAGCTTGGCTTATCTGTCAATGCCGTATCCCTTGCGCTAAACAATAAAACAGGAGTTGGAAAAAAAAACAAGAACCTGATTATTGATACTGCCGAACAAATGGGATATATTGTTGGAACAGGAAGATTTGGCGAGGCAATTGCAGGAAAAAATTTATGTATCTTGATTAAAACCCAATACTTTAAGGATTCGGATTTTTATGCCAAAATTCTTCTGGGCGTGGAAGAGGAAGCCAAGAAAAACGGGTACGATGTGCTCATTAATTTTACAAATGAATCGGAGGATATCCCCGACTGCGTTGAGCAGAACCGAGTTTGTGGAATGATCTCTGTCGGTCGCATCAGTGACGAATATCTGGCCAAACTGAAGCGATATGGAATTTCTATTGTGGTCGTCGATCACAGTTCTATGTTTGAGCCGATTGACTGCGTGATATCGGACAATAAATTAGGCAGTTACAAGGTAACACGCCTCTTGGTGGAACGTGGATACCAAAGAATCGGTTTTTTAGGTGATTTGGATTATTCCATGAGTATTAAGGAACGCTTTTTCGGCTATCAGGAAGGAATTAGCCTACTCGGTATGAAAGGGTATTCCATAACTTCTGATTATGTACAAAAATACTGCATTTTGAGTGACATTGAGCAGTACGTCATCAGTCATAATCTCCCAAAGTTAATTGAAAAGCTAAAAGGCCTCAAGCAATTGCCACAAGCCTTTGTCTGTTCCAATGATGAGGCTGCTATTCAGTTTATTCATGCGCTGAATAAGCTGGATTACAGAGTGCCCGATGATATTGCGATCGTTGGGTTTGATAATATTTCGCTTTCCGCAGCAGTTACACCGAAATTGACTACGGTTAACGTGCACAAGGAATTCATGGGACAGGTCGCTGTTCAGAGGCTGATATGGCGTATGGGTCACCGTAGCGAGCCAATAGAGAGTATTATGCTGAGTGTTGAAGTCGTGGAAAGAAACAGTATGAAGCAAGACATCTAAATTATAAAGGTGAATAGCATGACAAAACAATGGTGGAAAGAAAGCGTGGTATATCAAATTTATCCGCGCAGTTTTATGGACAGCAATGGTGACGGAATTGGAGATTTGCAGGGTATTCTGCAAAAGCTGGATTATATTAAAGACTTGGGAGTCAATGTGATTTGGCTATGCCCTATCTATCAATCTCCCAATGACGACAATGGATATGATATCAGCGATTATCAGGCTGTTATGCCGGATTTCGGGACCATGAATGATTTCGATTTACTATTAAAAGCCGCACACGAGCGTAATCTGAAAATCATTATGGACTTGGTGGTAAACCATACCTCTGATGAACACCGATGGTTTGCAGAAAGCAGAAAATCCAAGGACAATCCCTATCGTGATTATTATATCTGGCGCACCGGGAAAGGTGATGCGCCACCAAACAATTGGGGAAGCAGCTTCGGCGGTTCCGCATGGAATTACGATGAAACAACCGATGAGTATTATCTTCACCTTTTTTCGTCCAAACAACCGGATTTAAATTGGGAAAATTCTGCAGTGCGAAACTCGGTGTATGGTATGATGGCGTGGTGGCTGGACAAGGGTGTGGATGGATTTCGTATGGATGTCATCAATTATATTTCCAAGGATGCCGGCTTCCCAGATGGGAACCTACAGGGAGGAATGTATGGTGACTATTCTCCCTATGTTGCGAATGGCCCCTGTGTGCATGAATATTTACAAGAAATGAATCAAAAAGTTCTCTCAAAATATGATTTAATGACGGTAGGTGAAACTCCCAACGTCACGGTGGAAGAAGCAAAACGTTATGCCGGCAATGATATGAAAGAATTAAATATGGTGTTTCAATTTGAACAAATGAACTTTGAAACAGGAGAATATGGTAAATGGAACGATAATTGTTTCAAACTTAAAGATTTGAAACGGATTTTGTCAAAATGGCAGGCAGGACTTGCCGGATGTGCCTGGAATAGTTTGTTTTGGAATAACCACGACCAGCCGCGTGCAGTTTCACGCTTTGGAAACGATTCAACGCCTGAGTACTGGGATAAGTCCGCAAAAATGCTTGCGACTTGCTTACATATGATGCAGGGAACCCCGTTCATCTATCAGGGGGAAGAACTTGGCATGACTAACGTGGCCTTTGAAAGATTAGAGGATTACAGGGATATTGAAACTCTCAAAGCCTATGATGAACTAGTTCATCATAATGGAATTTCTCCTACAAGAATGATGTCTTACATTCACAAAAGCAGCCGGGATAACGCAAGAACTCCCATGCAATGGAGTTCGAAAAAGAACGCAGGATTTACGACTGGAATACCGTGGATAGGGGTTAATGCAAACTATATTGGAATTAATGCGGAAAAAGAAATCAATGATAAAAATTCTATTTTTAATTATTATAAAAAGCTAATCGCACTGCGCAGGCAGTACGAAATTATCGTCTACGGAAGTTATGACCTATTGATGGAGGATAGTGAGCAAATCTACGCCTATACACGCTCGCTCGCCGGTGAAAAACTGCTTGTTCTCTGCAACTTCAGTGAAAAATCTGCCGAATTTCTTATGCCTCCTGCAATTCAAATGCAAAATGCAAAACTGCTGATTGCAAACTGCACGATAAACCAACTGCAGGACTTCAATTTAAAGCCTTATGAGGCAAGGGTGTATTTTATAGATAATAAAGTAAATAATATTTCTTAATAGCAATAAAAGAAGAGCACAAAGATATTTTTTTCTCTGTGCTCTTCTTTGTATAATGCACTCGGCTTAAACTTGAAAGAAGCCAGTAACAAAGTCCTGAAAAGAACGGTAATATCTTATAATTACCCATAAACAATGTAACATAAATGGCTGAAAACAAGTGAAATTGTGAGTTTGCTTTTTCTGTACTCGACCACAATATCTTGTGTTTTTAAAGCTATCAATTTTACCGTCGAAAATCAGCTAAATTAAAAAAACGCCTGTTTTCCGGGTTTGACTTTTTTAGGTGCTGTGGGCGGTACCTAATTATACAAAACAGCATTTTGGGATAATATGAATATTTCTTAATTATGGCTTTTCTGTTTATGCAGGGGAGTTTTTTTGTTGCCCTCTACACAGATCAGCTCCGCTACTGCGGCCCGGCAAGTGCCAATCGATTGTAAGCCCGTATAACACGCAAGAGTAAATTGACGATTATGAGTTTTAAAAGGAGAGAAAAAACATGCCAGACAATCAAAGTGGAAAATTTCGTCCCAAAAGAGTAAATTTTGCTCAAATTTCAAACACAGCATTGCAAGACAATAACCTTTCTCTAAAAGCAAAAGGCTTATATTCCCTAATTCAGAGCCTTATTACGCTACCGGGAGAAGATCAACTTCTACTTTAGAAAATCAAGAAGGAATGCAAGGAAAAGGAAAAAGCGTTTGACAGTGCATGGAAAGAATTGAAAGATGCAGGATATCTAAAGCAGTATCGCATCCCAAGCGGAAAAAACGATGCGTTCGCCTATTAGTATGAACTGCTTGATGAAGCCGATGTTAATATGCCTTCACTAATTAATCTCAACAAAAAAGGTGAGGTCATTAAACCCAAATCAGATGTTCAAAAAGAAGAGCATAGCACGGAGAATTGGCATACCCCCCATTTAGCACCCTATGTGGATGGCACCCAATGCGAAGCGCACCCTATGGCCAAAGGGGGGTGATATACGTAATACTAAGTCCGTCAGTCCATCTCCAGTAATTGACGGACGAACGGACTCATTACGCTATGAGTTAAAAGGACAGATTGAGTACGACTATTTTGAAGACAATTATTCTGATGATATTTTAGGCGTTGACACCATTGTGGACTGCATGGTTGAGATGCTTTCCATGCCCAGCACGAAGATTAACGGCGTGGAGCAAAGTCGCGCATCACTAATTCCGTACATAGGCCGAATAGACAGTTGCGCCATCAAAGAATTTTTGGCGCATATGGCAGGATAACAGCAATAGCGGGAGGCACAGCTACAATTAAAGTCACCACACACGACGGTGGTTTCTCAGCGAGCTGCAGCGTAACCGTGACTGTACCAGTCACAGGTGTCTCGCTTAACAAAACCTCTCTTGATATATCAGCTGGTAACACAGATTCTATTGCTGCCATAATTTCTCCGGAAGATGCAACAAACAAAGTAGTCAGCTGGTCGTCAAGCAACACTGCTGTAGCCACAGTAGATGATACTGGTAATATCACTGCTATTTCAAGCGGCATTGCTGTTATCACTGTTACCACGCATGATGGTGCTTTCACTGCAATATGTTCCGTAACGGTTCCTATTACATGGACTGCATCATATGACTCAACGGTAGCAAGCACATGGTTTGAATCAGCAGCATATCATAAACATGTACATTCGGAGTATTATCTCGGTAAGCTCTCCTATACCGGCGAAGGTGTGACACAAAGCTACACCGAAGCAGCTGAACACTACGAAGCCGCCGCGAAAGGTAAGGATAAATACGCTTATTATGCAATTGGCAAAATATGTTTTGATGGAAAAGGCGTCCAGCAGGATTATACTCAGGCGGCGCAATGGTTTTCTCAGGCTTCAAAGGAAAATGTTCCTTACGCTGACTATCAGCTTGCTAGGATGTGTGATAAGGGTTTGGGCGTGGATTAGGATGCCGTCGTTGCCGGAATCCTGTATAAAAAGGCATCGGGTAAGTTTCTGCAACAGGAAAAACAACAACCTGATGCGCTTACCGAATATCGCATCGCGCAGATGTACCTAAAGGGGCAAGGTGTGGAGCCGGATTTAGCAGTTGCTGCACAGTGGCTCACCAAATGCGCCGAAAAGGAGAACGCACAGGCGCAATTCCATCTTGCGGAAATGTGTCTAAATGGAGAGGGCGTTGCCGTTGATGCACAAGTGGCCAATGATTTATATCAGAAAACGCTGGCCGGTTTCCTCGAAATTGAAAAAGAAAATTCAAATGCTTCACAGGAATACCCAATTGCAACAGTATATGAAAAAGGGCTCGGTACGGAAGTCGATCTTCCCAAAGCCATTCATTGGTTTACGATTGCTGCAGATAATTGCCATGCACATGCTGCTTACTGCTTAGGTAAGCTTTATTTGCACGGTGAAGGTGTAGAGAAAGACAATGTGACCGCTTTTCACTGGTTTTTAAAAGCTGCCGAGCAGGAAGAAAGAAATGCGTATTATGCGGTTGGCCAAATGTACTTTGACGGAACAGGCATTGCGCAGGATTACACAAAGGCCGCTATATGGCTCGAAAAAGCTTCAAATGAAGACTTACCCTATGCCGACTATAAACTTGGCCAGAATGTATTTTGAAGGAATAAGCGTCACACAGAACGGTGTAAAATCCACTGCTCTTTATCAGAAAGCAGTGGCTGAATATCTGGAACAGGAAAAGCTTCAGCCGGATTCAGCCGTTGAGTACCGCTTAGCGCAGATGTATGAAAATGGCATGGGTTCTAAGACTGATATTGCAGAGGCCCTAAAGTGGTATACCACAGCCACAGAGAATGGTCACAGCTACGCGCAATATAAACTAAGCAAACTGTACCTTTCCGGCAAGGAAATCCTACCGAATGTACAGGCAGCAAATCTATATCACAAAAAGGCGCTTGAATCCTTTATCCAAGAGGATCAGGAGACTCCAGACGCAATTCGGGAATCCATCATTGCAAAAATGTACCTACAGGGGGATTCTTATGCATTGGGCTTCGGCAGTGCGCCTAATTACGACGCAGCCGTACAATGGTTTGAAAAGTCCACCAAGAACGGTAACTCTGATGCTGCGTTAGAGCTTGCAAGATTGATCGAATCCAGACAGGGAGTTAAAAAGGATCTAAACAGAGTGCAGCAGCTGTACAGTGTGGCTCTACAGGGCTTTGAAAAGCAGTATGCGCAGCTTAGCCCTGACAAAGAAAACATAGAAAAGGTGTCGATTTTAGCTTTTCGTATTGCCCGAATGTATCTTAAAAGAAAAGGTACACCAGGTGATGCAGTTCAGGCTCTTAACTGGTTCATGAAATCGGCGGATTTAAACAATTCAGTTGCACAATACCAAGTCGGCAAAATGCTGCTTGCCGGCACCGGGGGAACCAAGGACGACCATCAAGCTTTTGAGCACTTCATGCAGTCGGCGCAATCGGCAAATGAATATGCTCAATATCAGGTTGGAAAAATGTTTAAAAAAGGTATCGGTGTGATTACTGATGAACAGACGGCAAAACATTGGTATCAAGTTTCGGCCGAAAACGGGAATGAAGCCGCCCAGAATAAACTTAAACAGCTTGAAAATGGCGAAAAATTTGATTCCCCCGGTGTTTTGGGTACCCTCATGCGGCTGCTTGCTCACAATATGGGTGACCACATTACCGACAGCACCACACGGAAATTCAGACAAGATAAGAAACTGCTCCAAAAGCAGCGTCAAATGAAGGCCGTGCAAGGGCATAAAGATGAAATTGAAGAAAGCATGTAAGGAGTGGCTATTATGTCAAAGTTTATTAATTTCTCAGAAGAAGAAGTCTACCGTGCAGCTCATACGGAAATTAAAAGTATTCTGAAGGCAAAAGGTGAAAAAGCCAGTCCGAGCGGCAGTGAATGGGAATGGGACACGAACCACAGCGTTAAATTTCGGAATCATGTATTCTACGATCATTCTACCGGCGACAAAGGTACCGCTATTGACTTTTTATGCCTATTCTTTAATATGAGCTTTCAAGATGCGGTTTGCACACTCATTAATAAGGATTACGATGGTGTTGAATTCATCCGATCCGAACCAAAACCAAAAGAGAAACCGGTGTTCAAGCTGCCCGCTAAAAGCAGAACGATGCATCGGATATATGCCTACCTCATGAGGGAGCGCTGTATTGATCAGGATGTGATTTCGTTCTTTGTGCATAATCGGAGCCTGTACGAAAGCGCCAACACGCATAATGCCGTATTCGTCGGTTATGATTCTGCCGGAAACGCGAGAGCTGCTCATCAGCGTGGAACGTTGACGGTAGAGCCTCCGTACCGCAGAGATGTTTCCGGCTCGGAGAAAGAGTACTTCTTTAATTACGTTGGCAGCTCTAACCGGGTATATGTGTTCGAAGCACCGATTTATATGCTTTCGTTCATCACTCTATATAGCCAAAAAGAATGGCATCAACACAATTACATAGCTTTGGGCGGAGTAGCGGGTCGGGCGCTGCTCCGTTTTTTATTGGAGCGTCCTCAAATAACTCAGGTGGTTTTATGTCTGGACAATGATGAAACGGGTCTGAAAGCCGATAATCAGCTGAAAAACACCATAGAACGTATCAGTGATGGATTGATAATTGAGGGTATAGACGCCCAAATGCAGGAAAATTTGAAACGTGGCTACGAAGTTAGTATTCTCAAATCAAGGTTGAAGGACTGGAACGAGGATTTGAAGCAAAGATATGAAACTTAATTGATTCATCAATGTGTGGATATTTTTTTATTAAATATGAGTTATTTAGTTGTGTTATGAGAATATAGTGATATTATAGTAATATATTGGAAGTATTTACCGATTTTAGCGTTGGTGTCTGGCTATACCTTGCAGTTGGGGCTACTGCCTTTAATAGCAAAAATGCGAAGCTCAAGTCCAGGCGCGTAATGGCTATAATTCGTAATTGGATCTAAATTTTATATTAATACTATGAAGTTAATAAGCCATTTAAAATTCTACATTATAAACGAATTCCGCAGATTTGGTAAGACTTGCATTCACAACTTCAATTCTGTCTAAATACCCAAAACTTTCTTCTACAATTAATTCAATGATACAGGAGTCTCCTGATTTTAACTCATAGTACTCCTGCTGACCATTTGCTGGCGGGGATGACCATGAAAAACCATCTGGATTAAGGGCAGAATGATTTAGACGCAAAAATCCATCAATTACTTGAATGTCGTATTTGCATTTTTCTAAACTTGCAGGAAGTAAGCAGGAGGACTGCCCACAGCTTATTTGTTGATTCAACATTACCATGCCTTGAAGTGATTCACATTTTAACTCTTCAAACATCAGAAAGCCCCCTTCACCGTAAACAGCAAGGAATACAGTACCGACGAATCAATCGAATAATCAATCATTGACAATTTGTCACTTCTCGTTATAATATAAATTAAGGGAATGAAGTTCTCCCATAGCTATGCTAAAATTGCTTTTAAAGCTGATGACTTCTATGGTAATCATAGAAAGTAATCAGCTTTTTTATTTTTCATTATAATAATTTATAGGAGGGACTTTTTTGAACATTTGGCATGATATCTCTCAAGACAGGATTCAGGTAGATGATTTTTGCGCGGTCATTGAAATTCCTAAGGGCTGTAAGACAAAATATGAGCTCGATAAGGAAACCGGCTTACTGTGTATGGATCGAGTTCTATACACTTCCGCACATTATCCAGCCAATTATGGGTTTATTCCTCGTACTTACGCAGCAGATAAAGACCCGCTGGATGTATTGGTGCTCTGCTCTGAGGATATCCATCCTCTTTCACTTGTGCGTTGTTATCCCATCGGCGTTATTACCATGGAAGATAGTGGCTTTACAGATGAAAAAATCATTGCCATTCCTTTTCGAGATCCCACATACAATGAATACAAGGATATTAATGAATTGCCTAAGCATATCTTTGATGAAATGTCGCACTTCTTTTCTTTTTACAAGGAGCTTGAAGGCAAAGCCACAGCGGTTAAGAATACTCAAAATGCTGAGAAAGCAAAGCAGATTATTCTGGAGAGTATAAATAGGTATTTAAAAGAATTCTGCCATTCATGAATTCGCAGCCTATAACAACACTTGTTACACAAGTGAGTTGAAAGCGTACAATATCATTAAGCATATATTAACGAATTTGTTGCAATATGCTGAATTGATAAAAATATTATAGCATGCTATAATAAAAGCATGGGAATGAAGATCTCCCTTGCAATAATGCAGAACTGCTATGATAGCTAATGACTTCTTTGATTAGACTCAGAGAATTCATTGGCTTTTTTATTTGATTTTTCGGGTTCATATTTTCATTCGTAATATTTGGAATTTTAGCTATTTATTTTATAGGGGGTATCTATGAAAAAAAATCTTGCGGTTGGTATTGGAGGGGCTGTCGGCGCAATATTGCGGTATATGATTCATCAACTCCCGTTGCCTTTTGATGCCGTTTACCGTACACTCCTTACAATTTTTATTAATGTAAGTGGCAGCTTCTTATTAGGATTTTTAATTATTCTGTTTGCGAAGAGTTTACCTGTGAACGCTGAAATACGGCTCGGTATTACCACGGGTTTGTTAGGTGGTTATACCACCTTTTCGACACTTTGCAAAGAATCTGTTTTGTTGTGCTTTTCCGGAGATGTCCTTTTTTCCGCAGTTTATGTAGCTGCTTCTATCCTGCTGGGTCTTGCCGCCGCGTGGCTTGGTATTATAGCGGCAAAACATATTGAACGGAGGCACGCCTTATGAATCTCGCGTTATTGAACATCGGCGGAGCCTGTGGTGCAATAGCACGCTATAATTTAGGCATTGCTATTTTAAAGCATAAAAATCATTCTTTCCCACTTGGCACATTTATCATCAATATAGTAGGAGCATTACTTCTCGGGATTATTTGCGGTTTAGGGATTAGTGAAAATTCATATTTACTTTTTGGGGATGGTTTTTGCGGCGCATTTACCACCTTTTCAACTTTTACCGTTGAGAGTGTGCAATTAATAAGACATGAGGCCGTCAAAAAATCCATATCGTATATCGTATTGTCGGTAACAGCTGGGCTTATTTGTTTTTTAATTGGATATGAAATAGGTAAATTTTTTTAATTTGATTATATGAACAATATGTGATTCTCATTTAGCCCATTTTTTATCCTCTGCTTCGCTGGCTTTATCATTCATACAGTATTCTTCCTTATGATGAGATTTGTGGCTTGTCAAGTTTTGAAAAGCTAATCAAAATGAATGCTGCGAACGCACATACTGCACCAAAATAGAAAGTTGCAGAAGGTGCGACCCTGTCCCAAAGAAAACCCGCTATGAAATTAGCTGGTAAAGACATAAGACCCAGCGACGCATTAAAAAGGCCATATGCAGTTCCACGCTGATTTTCTGGAACAACACGGGCGACCAAAGCTTTTGAAACACCCTCAGTTGTCGCATAATACATACCGTAAAAAATGTAAATCAACCATATTTGCCATGGATGGTGAGCAACAGCAAAACCGATGTAACATAAAGCGTAAATTAACCATCCTGCCTGCATTACCCTTACCCGTCCGATTTTATCCGATAATATTCCAGCTGGGGTTGCAAGCAGCCCGTAAAGCAGGTTGAAAAGGGCATATACAATGGGAATCGTAATTGCACTGACACCGACGCCCTGAGCGCGCAAGATCAAATATGAATCGCTGGAATTGCCTAATGTAAACACAAGCATTATGATTAAGAAAAACAAAAATCTTCCTTTTAAAAGGCCAAAATCATACTTATTCCGTTCTTTTGAATCAGCTTGAGGCTTTTCTTTCACAAAAAAGGCAATCAGCAAAAGTGTCACAGCTGAAATTAGACCGCCAATATAAAATATAATTCTGTATTGCATCGCATTTTTTGCAAGCAGATACAGCAGCCCTGCCGTCGCAAGCGGGCCAACAACTGAACCGAATGTGTCCAACATGCGCTGATAACCAAAAGAAAATCCCATTTTCCCTTCTTGTGCGGATTGAGCAACTAATACATCTCTTGGGGCATCTTTGGTTCCTTTCCCTATTCCGTCAATAAAACGGAGGGCAAAAGCCTGCCATCCTAAAAAAACGAAGCCAAATAGGAAGCGGCTGACTGCTGATAACAAATAACCGATAAATACAATACTTTTACGCTTTTTTAGTTTGTCTGATAAAAAACCAGAAAGGATTTTAAAGACACTGACAATTGTGGTAAGGCTGCCTTCAATTAAGCCAATTGTTTCTTTGCTGAGACCAAGCACAGAGGAATAAAATACAGGCAGAATGGGCTGAATCATATCCTGACCAAAACCGCCGAAAAAAGCTACCCATCCGAGGGCGCGTACATTGTTTTTTTCTCTTGCTCGCTTCATTTGGTTTTTACTCCTTTAAATATAGATATTCGAATAATCGTTTGTTCAGAATAAAAAAGACCTCTATCATTGCTGATAGAAGTCATTAATCTCAAAGGATAATTAAGGTGAACTTCATCACCTAATATTTATTTATATCAGCTTATAATAAATATTACATTTTGTCAATTGCATTCCATAAAACTTATTCTTTTTATTGCCTACGGAATAAATTGGTGTTATACTAATCAAAAGGGATGAAGCTCCCCTTTGGAAAGATCCGAATTGCTGATAACAGCTGACGGCTTCTACAAAAGTGTAGATGCTGTCGGCTTTTTTTATGCTCATCGGTTCCAGAGGGGATTTCTTATATGTCAATAAACTGTTCTTTGAAGTTCGTATTTAATTGGGGGCGTATTTACCATGAGTTTTTACAGCATCCTGTTTGAAAAATCCGGTGACAGTCCGGAAAATGAAGCAGATAAAGAACCGGCATGTTCTGTCGATCTGAATCTTGACCAGATTGTAGACTCCATCACTGCCGGCAAGCAGGAATACAATTTGAAACCATTTTTTATACTTCCTTGAAAAATGTTGATACAATTAAATACCGTCATGAAATCATGAAGGATTTTGAAAACAAGACTCTATTGGAGTATATCAAATCTTTTGCGCTGGGGATGCACAATATGCGTGCACAGCTCGCTATGACAGATAAGCTCTACTACCATTACAATAAGGAAGGATGGTTTTTGGTCGCGGTTGAAATATATTGCGATGCTATCAATGGTTTGGCAAACAATTTGGCTCTTGCTGATTTAAAATCTCATGGTCTTTTGGCCTTTCGTGACTATGTTGCGGACTATGTCAAATCCGACTCTTTTACATCCCTTGTGGCTGAGATAAAAAAGCTGAGAGAGGATTTGTCCACTGTGAAATATTGCCTTATTATAAAGGGTAATTGTGTCAAAGTCCGCAAATATGAGTCTGAAATTGATTACAGCGCAGATGTGGTGAAAACGTTCGAAAAATTCAAGCAGGGAGCCGTAACCGATTATCAGATAAAATTTTCGGATGTTGCCGGGATGCACCAAGTTGAAGCAAAGGCTCTGGATTTAGTGGCTAAGCTGTACCCAGACATATTTTTGAACCTTGATAATTTCTGCTCACAAAGAAGCAATTTTACTGATATTACGATCAGTGCCTTTGACCGAGAAGTACAGTTCTATGTCTCATATCTGGAATATGTTTCTAAATTTAAAAGTCATGGATTGAAATTCTGTTATCCTGAGGTTTCTGAAGTATGTAAAGAAATTTACAATGTCCAAGGGTTTGATCTGGCTCTTGCAAACAAGCTGATTACTCAAGAATTAGCTGTTGTGTGCAATGATTTTTATTTGAAGGACGGGGAACGCATTATTGTGATAACTGGCCCAAACCAAGGCGGTAAGACAACTTTTGCCCGCGCTTTCGGTCAGCTGCATTATCTTGCCGCACTGGGCTGCCCCGTACCGGGCAGTGAAGCCAGACTCTTTCTGTTTGACAGAATCTTTACCCATTTTGAAAAAGAAGAAGATATCAAAAACCTAAGCGGGAAATTACAGGATGACCTGATCAGAATCCATGATATTCTAAGTCGGGCAACACCAAAGAGTATCATCATCATGAATGAGATTTTTTCATCCACGACGCTAAAGGATGCTATCCTATTGGGAGAAAAGGTAATAGAAAAAATAATACAATTGGATATCATATGTGTTTGCGTCACATTTGTAGATGAATGGGCTTCATTAAGCGAAAAAACCGTCAGCATGGTCAGTACAATAGTTCCGGAAAATCCGGCGCAGAGGACTTATAAAATCGTAAGGAAACCTGCCGACGGGCTTGCATACGCATTATCAATTGCCGAAAAATATAGACTTACCTATGATTGCATAAAGGAGCGTATTTAAATCATGAAGGTTTTCCTTATGTATCAGAATCACGACTTCGATTTGAAGCAAGAGTTACCGCCGAGTGAAAAGGCACTGACACAGGACTTAGAATTGAATACGCTTTTTCAAGCCATGTCGCAGGGAGATGGATTTTTGTCTCAAGTGGCGAAGGAAGCAATTTTAACAAGCTTAAATGATTCCAATACCATTCTATACCGACAAAACATTCTGAAAGATTGCCTGAAATACGCTTCAATCATAAGAGATATCTATGATATTGCTGTACAGTCTTTGGAAAGCAAGAAAGGGCATTATTGGGGTGTGTTCAGCCATTCTCCCGATTCAATCCTGTATGGGTCGGTCGAGATCATGCAGATCCTTGCAGATATGCTGAAAAAAATAAAGGATATTGCTGATAAACACGCCGATCAATTTGAATCGGTTGGGTTCAAAAGTTTTTTTGCAATGATTCGTGAGGAACTGAATGACGAATATTTTGCAAGTATCCAGCAACACTTGAAAGATTTGAAATTCCGTAACGGAGTAATAATTAGCGCTGAACTGACAGACGGCAACAAAGGTATGAATTATGTTCTGCGCAAATCTTCGGAGCAAACGCAAAATTGGATGAAACGAATTTTTTCCCAGAAGGCACCAGAATACTCCTTCTTTATTGCTGAGCGCGATGAAAGTGGTATGCGGGCACTGTCGGAAATTCGGGACAGAGGAATCAATCTTGTTGCAAATGCACTTGCCCAGTCCACCGATCATATCATCAGCTTTTTCAATATGCTGCGCACGGAGCTCGCTTTTTATGTTGGATGTTTAAATTTATCCGAACAGTTGACACAAATGGGCGGACCGATGACTTTTCCTATCCCTGAGAATTCCGGTGAACGCAGGCATTCTTTTAAAGGGCTTTACGATGTTTGCCTTGCGCTGACCATGAAACAAAAAGTTGTGGGCAACGATATTGACGCCGATCATAAAAATATTGTGATCGTCACGGGTGCCAATCAGGGAGGGAAATCGACTTTTTTGCGAAGTGTCGGACTCTCTCAACTGATGATGCAATGTGGTATGTTTGTACCTGCAGAGTCATTTTGTTCCAATATATGTGAAGGCATTTTCACGCACTACAGACGAGAGGAAGATTCTGCCATGAACAGTGGAAAGCTGGATGAAGAACTCGGCAGGATGAGCACCATTGTAGACAATTTATCACCAAATTCAATGGTACTGTTTAATGAGTCATTCGCTGCGACAAATGAAAGGGAAGGTTCGGAAATAGCAAGGCAGATCATTTGCGCCTTATTGGAAAAACAAATCAAGGTTGTCTTTGTAACCCATTTATATGAATTTGCGCACAGCTTTTTCGCTATGGACTTAGGCAACGCCATCTTTCTGAGAGCCGAAAGGCAAACCGATGGCAACCGGACTTTTAGATTGACGGAAGGAGAACCACTGAGAACAAGCTATGGTGAAGATTTATATAGCAAGATATTTAAAGAAATGATATAAAAAATCATCTCTCCCTGTAGAATTCAATTAAGAAATCCATTATAATTCAATCATATGGAGGCGTTATTATGAGAAAGGTTTTACTACCGATTGACGGAACTGAACGAAGCTTGAAAGCGGTTGATTTAATAAAGTCGCTTTATACTCCGGAAAATGTGAACATCGTACTTCTCATGGTTAGAGAAGACATGGAAACAATGTATTCTGAAAAGGAATTGGAGAAATCCAAAGCGCAATTGAAATCCACACTGGATGCAGTGGCTGAGCAATTACCAAACTACACTGTCCGGAAAAAGGTTATTTTTGGGCGTGCAGGAGATCAAATTCTTGAATGCGCGGAGCAGGATGAAATTGATATTATCGTGATGACAAAATCTACAAAAACCGGTTGGTCTCAGAGAATTGGTTCTGTTGCAACACATGTTGTAAAATATGCAAAATGCATTGTTATGATTGTTCCGGAAAACATCCCCAGCGAAAGATCCGCAGGTAATGTGCTGCAATGCAGGCATTTGGATGATATTGTTACACTCAGCGGTCAAGTGAGCTTCAAGCCAAGTTCCTGCCTACTTCCGGTACAGGCGGGAAAATGTGTGTATCAAATCACTGTGTTAGAGGGGAAGCTGCGCCTGAACCACTGTGCTTACGATCCAGACGGGAGCACATGGTCTGCTCCGCTGCCAAATGGACAACCTGAACATTATGATCTGAAACAGGGCGAAGAGAGAGAAATTCGACTAGAAGCTTACATTGGCTTCGACCATATTGACCAAATTGAGGTTGTTAATCCGAGCATGACTGCTTTGCTAAAGTTTCACTATGTGGCACGATTTGAAAGTGTTGATGAATAGCACTGACACCAAAAAATTATTGAAGTAGCTTAGGGCTTTAAAATTATAGATCAGAATTTTATTTGCTAATACAACCTTACGATCCAATTTATAATTATCGCTGCACCTTAAAGCTACTTTATATTACTGATCTTATACAATTGTTTGGCAATCGGATGTGAACTTCGCTTAATGTTTATGATATCCGGTGCGAAGTTTTTAATTTATTTTAAAATAGGTCTTGCAAATAATTTTTAATCAATATATCCTTTATTTCAAGGATATCCTTTAATAACTTTAAAGGAGAAATTGATTATGAATCAGGAAAATATCAAAGAGCTTGAAAAGACAATAAACAGTGACTACAGAAATATCGCGGGCATTACTATACAGAAAAACGGTATGAAATTGTATGAAAACTACTTTAACGGATACACCGCTGATACCGCCTTTCATGTGTTTTCGGTGTCAAAGAGTATTATTTCCGCGCTTATCGGTATTGCCGTAGATAAAGGTTATATCATAAGCATCGACCAAAAGGTGCTGGACTTTTTCCCGAATTACACGCCAAAGCGAGGCGAAAAGACGGCGCAACGTGTCACGATACGGGATATGCTGACCATGACCACCCCGTTCAAATACAAGTCAGCGCCGTACACTAAGTATTTTACAAGTGATAGCTGGGTAAAGAGCGCCCTTGATCTTTTGGGTGGCAAGGGCGAGATCGGTCAGTTCCGTTATACGCCCCTTATAGGGCCAGATATCCTGTCGGGTATTCTTACAAACGTAACCGGGAAGTCTGCACTCCGATTCGCATATGAAAATCTGTTTTCTCCGATGGGGATCAACGTCACACAGAATGTGGTTTTTCACAGCAAAGAAGAACAGCTCTCCATAATGAAGGATCATCACGAAAGCGGATGGGTCGCTGACCCGCAGGGGATAAATACGGCGGGCTGGGGACTTTTCATAACGCCCGTGGATATGGCAAAAATCGGTCAGTTGTATCTGAACCGCGGAGCATGGAATGGCAGGCAGCTCATATCTGCCGAATGGATTGACGAGAGCACGACTGTGCACAGTCGCTGGGACAAACTGCACTACGGTTATCTGTGGTGGATCATTGACGAAAATGAGCATAGCTTCGCTGCCATTGGAGACGGTGGAAATGTGATGTATGTCAATCCAGCGAAAAATCTGGTCGTTGCCATAGCTTCGCTTTTTATACCGAACACAAAGGATAGAATCGAACTTATCAAAAACCATATTGAACCAATATTCGGAGATTAAGTATAGCGAATCCCCGTTTACCGGCGAGATCATGAGCAAATTTGGAATTTCGGCTATTTGCTTAACTTCCCATTTTGTTTATGATATTCATTAGAAGCATAAACTGATTATTGATAGAACACGTAACTTCAAGTCTTTAGGGTTGTTGAGAGCCATATAAAGGAGATGATTATTTAATGCATTTGAAAACTGATAGACTAACAATCCGTGATTTTGAAAAAAAGGACGCTACGGGATTGTATGAATACCTTGCGCACCCACCTGTACATTGTTTTATGGACAATAAATTGAATTCGCTTGAAGAAGCTGAAATAGAAGCGGAGCAAAGACGTAAAAAAGGCGAACACTTCGCAGTTTGTTTGTCTAATACTGATTCAATTATTGGAGATCTTTTCGCCATAAAAGAGGAACCTGACACATATAGCGTCGGATGGAATTTCAACTTGAAATACGGCAAAAACGGTTATGCATCTGAAGCAGCAAAAGCGTTAATTGACTACCTCTTCAATAGCGATGCAAGGAGAATATATGCCTATGCTGAAGACGATAATATTCCGTCCCAAAAGCTCTGTGAGCGACTTGGAATGAGAAAAGAAGGACTTTTTATCGAGTTTATATCTTTTATAAATAACCCAGATGGAACTGCGCATTATGAAAACACTTACCAATATGCCATTCTGAAAAGAGAGTGGATGGAGCCATAAATTTCAATTCAGCGAGCAAGCCAACTGCTCATATTGAGCACATCATGCCAGTTTAGAGTATTCTCTGAACTTCGCATAATGTTTATGACGTAAAGCTGGATAAACTGTTGAACTTCGTATAAGACCAGTAATTCATTATTCCCTATCCCCGCTTACTTCATAAAAGACCAGATTTACACATTTAAATATTCATTTTGATAATAATTGACTTTATCCGCAAAGTAAACTATAATATTCCAATAATAAAATAAATCGTTACAGGTGCATTTTAAGCTTAATAGGGAATGTGGTAAAAGCCACAGCAGCCCCCGCTACTGTAAGAATGACGAACGCCTTTTGAGCCGCAACTAATGATGCGGCTTCATCACTGGGAAACTGGGAAGATGATGGCTATTAGGTTGAATTCGAGCCAGGAGACCTGCCTATAACGAATGAAAACACATTTCGGCGGGAAATGTTGAAGAATTCGCAGAGTACATCTATGTGAATATTTGTCTGTGTGTACTTTCAAGCCGCTTTTCAGCGGCTTTTTTTATTGCCCGCAACAGTGTTTTCAAATCAAGAGGATTGAGGGAAAAAAATGAAAAAGCACATTGCAAAACTGTTTGCTGCCATGCTTGTGATCGTAATGGTAATTGGTGTGATTACCCCCGCCTTTGCGGCAGAGAAGTCGTTTGCCAGCGAAAACGGAATTACCATTGAAACATCTTTGGAAGATGGTTCCCTGCAAAAGGGGAAAAAGAAAACATTTGACGTATGGGCACGAGATGATTCCGGTGCCAAAGCGCAATCCAGTGCCACTCTAAACGGTGAGCCCGTGAAGGCAAACTGGGATGATATCGATAAAACCAGTTTTACACTTTTGTTTACAAAAGAAGGTGACAACACGGTCGTGGTCACTGCTTCTTCCGACGCTCAGACTGCAACCGCAACTTTTCATATTACATATCAAAAAGCTGCGGCTGGCGACATTATCGGTTACGCCACTTGGTCTGTTGAAGCCTTTACCATCGGTCAAGGCTATATTGTTGAGCCTGTAAGGGTACCAATTAAAGAGGGAGAAAATAGCGCGGTTGCCCTAATTGGTGCAAATGCACAAATTAAATACGGCAAAGGTACGTCATCGTCAGACAGTATACTTGGAAAATCGGGCTTTAATTTTGAGTGTACCGGTAAGGTGGCAAGTGGCTTTTATTTTGCAGCAATAAAGGATGGAAATAAAAAGCTGAATATCCCGGATGATGTTTCAACCACAGTTCCCTTGGTGTTAAAGAGCGCTCTGAATGAAAATAACTGTTCAACATGGCTGGATTCGAGCGACGGAGCAAACTTTTTAAGCGAATTTACCTTTTCACAAGGCTCCGGCTGGATGTACTCCGTCAATAATGTATTTCCCAATGTGGGCCTTTCCGACACATATCTTTCGGACGGCGATGTTGTCCGTGTACAGTTCACGCTTTGGTACGGTTCGGATATTGGCGGCTCCAGTGCCATGGGTGGAGGCTCTTCAACAGGTTTTTATAATACCGCCGATAAAGGAAAGCTGACTGCTCTAACGGCACAAATCAACTCCGGAAATAAAAAGAAGCTTTTAACTAACGCTAAAATTAAGGCTGCATACGATAGCGCATATGATGTACTGCAGCAGTTAGATACTGATCAGGCCGCCGCGGACAGCGCATATATTGAACTGTCTGAAGCAATGAATCTAACTCCGTTGGAAAGCATATCACTTAATAAAACAAATCTTTCCCTTCCTAAAGGAGCATCTGCTAATTTGACCGTTTTCTACTCCCCTGCAAATACAACCGATAGCAAAACGGTCACATGGAAAAGTTCCGACAATGGTGTTGCCTCCGTCAGCAAAGGCCGGGTTACCGCAGTAGGCGCGGGCTCCGCAGTCATCACCGCGAAGGTCGGAAGCTGCACCGCAGAATGTGAGGTTACCGTTAAGGGATCAAATATGATTGAGGGCAGTACCAAAGCTGTTTCTACGAAAGATGAGGCGACCAATGTTACCGTAGACGCTTCCGTCGGTGTAGTACCGGAAAACACGCATGTGATTGTACAACCTGTTACAACCGATTCTCCGGATGATTATAAGATAGTCGAAACCGCATTAGCAGGGGTTGCAAAAAAGTTTACAGCATATCAGATTTTGCTGGAAAGCGATGATATTATTATTCAGCCAAATGGAAAAGTAAAAGTGCGGTTGCCCATACCGGAAGGATACGATAGGACTCGGCTGGCCGTTATTAAGGTCCACCCTGACGGAACCACAAAAACCTTTAATGTCACCTTGGATGGAAATACCCTGACCTTTGAAACAGATAGCTTCAGCTTGTACACGATTGTGGAGAAGACGGATGCCGCTATGGCACAATCCGCATCTTCCGTGTCGGCGGTCATTTCTTCAGCGCCGGTGGCCAGTCATTCTTCCACACAGGCAGACAACCATTCATCAGGCACCAACCCAAAAACAGGAGAAAACTTTCCTTTTGAAGCGACAGCTTCGCTGACAGCCATTTCCCTTCTGATGTTCATCACTCTATCTTTCCGTTCAAAACAACAAACCAACTAATTTTGCCGAGATGAACGGATTCACACCACACAAACAAGGGCGCAATAAACTGCGCCTTGCTTGTGTATAGTTACATCGTTCTAAAGAAAGGTATGATAGGAAATGGTCCAAAAAAAGTCAATACGGTTTCTGGCGCTGCTGCTGTGTATGACCACACTGATTAACATCATGCCGATAGGGTCATCCGCTTATGCCGCAGTAAAGACCTATTCAAACAAAGAAATTCAAACCGTAATTAATGGAATTATTAACTGGAAAAAATTAGACAATGGTTCTGCGGTGAATGGATGCCTCATTAACAATAAATTTTTGGAACAGGCCGGTACAACACCCGGTGACTGGTACCCAATCGGGTTGGGGCGATACGGCTATAAGGATGACAATCAGGCTTATCTTGCTGTTATTACAGATAAGATCAGTCAGCGTTACCGCGAACCCGGCAAGCTGCACAGCACCAAGGCAACAGAGTGGCATCGGATTGCCCTTGCAGTTTTGGCTATGGGAGGTGATCCGACAGCCATCGGCAAGGATAAAGATGGTAAGCCTATCAATCTGGTTGCAGACGGAACCTATAATCGGGGAAAAACAGTTTCTTTGGGCAAGCAAGGAATTAATGGCTGGATTTGGGGTTTAATTACGCTGGATTCCATGCGTTATATAATTCCCACCGGAGCCTCTTATTCGCGGGATGATATTATTCAGGAAATCCTGCGTCAGCAGCTTGCCGACGGCGGGTTCACCCTGAGCGGAAAAACTTCCGACCCAGATATCAGCGCAATGGCACTACAAGCACTGGCTCCTTACTATAGCAGCAACAAGAAATATACTTATGTACAAAAATCAAAAAATACACAAATAACAAAAACGGTAAAAACTGTGGTAGAAGAAACGCTCGCCGTTCTTTCCAAACTGCAGACTACAGATGGTGGCTATTTGAGCTGGGGAACCAAAAATGTTGAAAGCGCGGATCAGGTGGTAGTTGCGCTGTGCTGTCTGGGTGTCAATCCGGAAACCGACCAACGGTTCATTAAAAATGGAAACACGCTGATAGACAGTATCATGAAGTTCCGCATGGCAGATGGCGGATTTATTCATTCCCGGACTTATGATGCAAATAATCCAACTTCTGTTCCAAACAGCTCCAATACAATGGCGGGTGAACAAACATTGTACACCATGGTTGCCCTGCATCGTTTTAAGAACGGGATGAGAACCCTTTATGATTTTCGTGCAGAGGGCGGTGGGAATATCACCACACCCTCGTCGCATGTTTCTGCGGCATCCAGCTCTTCTGGGGTTTCCGGTTCTTCCGTTGGTTCCCGTGTATCAGCAAACACATCCTCTGTATCCAGTAGTTCAGCTGCGGTCGGTACCTCTTCGACAAGTTCCGCCGAAAAAAAGCAGGAGGAAAATACGGTTCTGCTATATTTCAGTAATACAGATAAAGCCGATGCAGATGCGCTTCCGAACAAGCTTTCCACTGAACAGTATGTGGCCGTAGTAAAATTGCTTGACAAACTGAGTCAGTCTGAGAATTTTGAGAAAAAAACAGAATATCAAGCTAAACTGGAAAAAGATAAAGCACAGATTATGACGATACAGTCAGAAATTGACAGGCTGAACCAGGATATTATGAAGAAACTGTATCCCTTCAACCAGATTTCCATAAAAGATAAACCTGCGGTTTATGATGTGGTTGACCGTTACGAAAATCTGGCACCATATGACCGTAAAAAAATCCTGCACTATGACGATGTTCTGAAAGCAAAAACTCAGGTTGACAATTTGGAGCGGTCTGTGGTGATTACCGTTGTGGCTGCGTTTGTAGCAGCCGTCGTTATTATCGCGGTCATTCTTCGTATCAGGTCACGCCGCCGTAAAAAACGGCTGGAAAAAGTGCCTGGGGAAGAAACAGACGAAGAGGATGACAAGTAAATGAAAAAGGATCTGCTGGCGCTTGGATTTGTAGCGCTGCTGATTGCTCTTCTGGTTTCCGGTACAAAAATTCAGTCTGTGAACGAGTATTACCTTACTCATATTGATGACATCACTCCTGAATCGAAAACTGTTGAAATCAGCATCCGTTGTGACACAATTCTACACAACTGGGATGATCTTGATCCCGCTCTGCGTTCAGAAAAATATGTGCCCTCAAATGGAGTAATTCTCGCTGAGAGCAAATATGTACTGCGCAGCGGTGACACGGTATACAATATTCTCGACCGGGCAGTACGCCGCAACAAAATTCAGATGGAATTTCAAGGGGCAGATATGAACCAGTTTGGGAGCGTATATATTCAGGGTATTCATTATCTGTATGAGTTTTCCTGTGGGCCGTTGAGCGGTTGGATGTATAAGGTCAACGGAGTCTACCCCAATTACGGGTGCAGCAAGTACGAGTTGAAGAACGGCGATGTAATTGAGTGGGTGTATACCTGTGATCTTGGCAGAGATGTTGGCTGCAAATGGATGGGTGGATAGAAAAAGCCCATGGATATAAAACCGTTTTTGAATCAAAGTTACGCACAGCTACATTGGTGTGCATATTTTTATAAAAAGGTGCTTTTATGAACGCTTTTTCTTCGTATCATCCGGTTACGTTATTTTTATATTTTATTTCTGTAACAACGCTGACTATGTTTACCATGAATCCCGTGTTCCTCGCAGTATCGCTGATGTGCTCTGTGGCATTCTGTGCTGTTTTGCATCAACCAAGAGATTTTTGGGCAGATCTGGCTTACTATACGCCAATGTTCTTACTCATTGCGCTGACGAATCCACTATTCAGCCACAACGGGGAAACACCCCTGTTTTTTCTTAACGACAATCCTGTTACGATAGAGGCGATACTTTACGGAATCGCAATTTCGGCTATGCTGGTATCCATCATATTCTGGTTTAAATGCTATCATGAAATTATGACTTCGGATAAATTTCTGTATCTATTCGGTAGAATAATACCAAAACCTGCACTGGTGTTGTCTATGGCATTCCGCTTTGCCCCCATGTTTAAGATCCAAATTAAAAAAATTCACCATACCCAAAAAACACTGGGGCTCTATTCTTCCAATAGCATTACAGACCGGCTATTCGGGTGCTTTCGTATTTTTTCCGTACTGGTAACCTGGTCGTTGGAAAACGCGTTGGAAACAGCGGACTCTATGAAAGCACGCGGTTACGGCCTAAAAGGTCGCAGCAGTTTTTCTCTTTTTCGTTTTCAGCCACAAGACGGCATTATACTGGGTGCGAACCTTCTAATGCTATCTTTTGTTTTGTTCGGAATCAACGGTAATTATACCGATTTCAGCTTTTATCCAAAAATTACTTTCGCTGGAATAACACCAATTTCAGCGGCTGTCTACTCCGTGCTGTTTTGTCTCATGATTCTGCCATTTGTCATTGAAATGAAGGAGAACATAACGTGGAAATTATTGAAATCAAGAATCTGAGTTTCACCTATCCGTTGCAGAATGTAAAAGCTTTGTATGATGTTAACCTTCGTATTCATCAGGGCGATTTTGTTGTTGTGTGTGGTGAATCCGGATGTGGAAAAACTACGCTTCTTAAGCTTCTGAAACGGGAACTCTCGCCGCACGGAGAGAAGCAGGGCGAAATTTACTATAACGGAATTCTGCTGGAACATCTTGATGATCGGACTGCCGCTTGTGACATCGGTTATGTGATGCAGAATCCTGAAAATCAGGTGGTAACAGACAAGGTTTGGCATGAGATGGCTTTTGGATTGGAAAGCATGGGCATGGGAAGCTCTATTATTCGCCGCCGTGTGGGAGAAATGGCAAGCTTTTTCGGAATCAGCGAATGGTTCCGAAAAAAGACATCGGAACTTTCAGGCGGTCAAAAACAACTTCTAAATTTAGCTTCCATCATGGTCATGCAGCCCAAAATATTGATTCTGGATGAACCGACATCGCAACTTGATCCCATTGCCGCATCGGAGTTTATCGGCACCCTGCAAAAACTGAACAAGGAGCTGGGACTGACTATTCTTCTCGTAGAACACCGTCTTGAGGATGTTTTCCCGATTGCGGACAAGGTTGCCGTTATGGATACCGGAAAAATTCTACTTTATGAAGCCCCTCAAAATGCAGGCCGGAAGCTAAAAGAGATTTCCTGCACACATAAGATGCTGTTGGGACTTCCCAGCGCGGTTCGCATTTACAACGGTCTGAATGTTGGTGTATCCTGCCCTCTGACCGTCCGGGATGGACGAAACTTTTTAAGCGATCATTTCAAAAATAACATTTCTGAACTGGAACCCAAGTTGTATCTTCCCGACGCAGAAATTGTGGTGGACTTAAAAAATGTGTGGTTCCGCTATGAACGTGATTTGCCGGATATTTTGCGCGGAGTAACCTTTCAGGTACACCGTGGGGAAATTCTCAGCATCCTTGGGGGGAATGGAGCTGGAAAAACCACTGCTCTAAACGTCATTTCGGGCCAGAACCGCGCTTACCGGGGCAAGATAATCATTAATGGCAAAAAAATCAGAGAATATCATAACGGAGACCTTTACCGGAAGAATTTGGCTCTTTTGCCGCAAAACCCGCAGACAGTCTTTCTAAAATCCACAGTGGAAACGGATTTTCAGGAGGTTTGCAGGGCGATGGGCTATGAAAAAAAAGAAAGTCGCGATGAGATCTGCAAAATTGCAGAGCTCCTCGATATTTCCTCATTGTTGCAGAAACATCCTTATGATTTATCCGGCGGCGAACAACAAAAATCAGCCCTTGCAAAAGTGTTATTGCTCCAGCCCAAAATTCTGCTGCTTGATGAACCGACCAAGGGAATTGATGCCTTCTTCAAAAGCGCATTAAGCAAGATTTTGCGAGCACTTCAGAAACAGGGAATCACAATCATCATGGTGACCCACGATGTAGAATTTGCTGCGGTAATTTCCGACCGCTGTGCCATGTTTTTCGATGGAGAAATCACTTCTGTCGATACTCCTGCAGCGTTTTTCTCCGACAATAATTTTTACACCACCGCAGCTAACCGGATTTCACGGCATATGTACCGCAATGCGATTTCATGTGAGGATGTAATTGAAATCTGCAAAAAGAACGGAGAGAAAAATGAGCCGTAAGGTCATAGGATATCTCATCATGCTTATACTGATTCCCGCGGTTATTGCTGCTGGTGTTTTTTTGTTTAATGACCGCAAATATAACATTATTTCCATTATACTGGCTTTTTCTGCCTGTATTCCGTTTTTTTTAGCCTTTGAAAACCGTACGCCCAGCACACGTGAAATGGTAATAATAGCCGTTATGGTTGCTCTTTCCTCTGCAGGAAGATTTTTGTTTGCTATGATTCCGGGCTTCAAACCTGTGACCGCCATTGTTGTGATTACCGCCCTCTATTTTGGTCCGGAGGCGGGGTTTCTGACGGGAGCGCTGTCTGCAGTTGTTTCCAATCTGTATTTTGGTCAGGGTCCATGGACTCCATTTCAGATGTTTGTGTGGGGGTTTTTGGGACTCCTTGCCGGACTCCTGTCGAAACCGTTACTGAAAAGCCGTATACTGCTCGCTCTTTACGGTGTTTTTGCCGGCGCTGCGTTCTCCCTGATGATGGATGTTTGGACTGTGTTGGCTATGGATGGACTCTTCAATTCTTCTCGATATTTGGCAGCGGTAGCTTCTTCTTTTCCTTTTATGGCTGTTTATGCTGTTTCTAATGTAATTTTTCTTTTGGCGCTGGCAAAACCCATTGGGCAAAAGCTGAAACATATTAAAATCAAATATGGGTTGATGAAGAAATGAAGGTTTCAATATTTATATAAATTAACCAGTACGATATAAAATGAGTATAAGCAAAAATTTGAAGTTTTACTCTATGCTATATTTGGCATTGTGATGAGCAATGAACGCTTTAACAACTTCGCATTAGGCTAAAGCCCGGAGGTAAATAAGACCTTCTGAACTTCGCATTGTGTTTATGACATAAATCTGGATAAACTGCTGAACTTCCTATAAGACCAGTAATGGACGATTCAAGATAGTGATTTTTTATTAGACCTCAAAAGCATTTTAGTCAACCAACATAATGGTTATAGAACAAACCATTATTGCAAGATTGATAACAAAGTAAATCCAAATATTCAGCACACTTTCAATTCAGAAAGTGTGCTTTTTTATACTCATTTTTAAGGAGGAATAAATCATGTCAAGTACAGTAGCAGGAGTCATTGCCATGTGCGCTGTGGGCGCAATTGTTATCATTTTCATCGTAGACGCCTGGAGGGGAAACCTCAACATCAAATCCCGAACAGTCGGGGACGGCCAATACGGCAGCGCACGTTGGGCGTCACAGCAAGAAATTAATGAAACCTACCACGTTATCCCATTTGAGCCGAAGAAATGGCGCACGGGAAAAAGCTTGCCACAACTTGAAGGGGCAACCGTTTTAGGCTACCTCGGCCGCCCGGGGCATGTTAGTACCCGCATTGATATATCGGGTAATCACACGATGCTGATCAGCACCACCGGCGGCGGCAAGACAACATTTTTTCTCTATCCAAATTTTGAAATGACCTGTGCCTGCGGTTTCAGTTTTCTTGCAACAGATACAAAGGGAGACGTGTTCCGTGACTATGCGGGAATTGCTCAAAAATATTACGGATATACCCCCTATGTCATTGACCTTCGCAATCCGACCCGGAGCCACGGATTTAATCTACTCCATTTGGTGAACAAGTACATTGACCTGTATAAAAAGAGTGGAAGCTTGTCGGACAAAGCACGCGCAGAACGTTATGCCAAGATTACTGCAAAAACGATTGTCCGGGTGCAAGGTTTTGATGGTGGTGGTCAAAATTCCTTTTTCTATGATGCCGCGGAGGGACTAATTTCCTCAACCATTCTGCTCGTCTCTGAGTTTTGCGGAAAAGGGGAACGCCACATCGTCAGCGTATTTAAAATTGTACAGGAGCTTCTGCAGACAAAAACGCAGGGCGTGCCAAAAGACAGACAAGTTAAGGCCAAGAACGAGTATCAAAAGCTGGTTGAGCTGCTCCCTGCGGAGCATAAGGCAAGGTGGCTTGCCGGGGCGGCCCTCAATACAGCTGAATCCAGTATGCACAGCGTCATGAGTACGGCCATGAGCCGACTGCTTTCGTTTATTGACTCAGAGTTAGAGCAGATTTTGTGTTTTGAAAGCGACGTCGACGCTGAACAGTTTTGCAACGGCAAGACGGCTGTGTTTATCGTCTTTCCAAAAGAGGATAACACTAAGCACTTCCTTGTATCTCTTTTTGTATCACAGCTCTACAATGAGGCTTTGGTTGTCGCCAATCAAGATGGTAAGAATAAACTGGACAAGCGTGTCATCTTCTATCTTGATGAATACGGTACGCTCCCTAAATTTGACAACGCCGAAGATATGTTTACAGCCGGGCGTTCAAGAAACATCTTCCTGTTCCCCATGCTTCAGTCTCTTGCGCAGCTTACGAAAAACTACGGTCGAGAGAAGGTGCGGAAATCATTTCTGACTGCTGTCAAAATTCTGTCTTTGGCGGTCTTGCGCCTCTTTCAAAGAGCGCGGAGGATTTATCGCGCGCACTCCGGCAATCAGACGGTACAGTTCGGCAGCGTATCACACAGTGGCGGGATGGACCGCAACAATTCGTCCCGCAGCCTGCAAATGATACAAAGACCGCTTCTGACTGCAGATGAAATTAAGATGCTGGCGCAAAATAAGTGGATTCTCATGAAGTCACGCTCTCATCCGATGATAACGACGATGAAGCGGTATAACGAATGGGGCATATGACCCCAATACTCATGGACTTGCATTCCCAAAAACAAGCCTCAAAAATGTCATTATTTCTAATCCTTTACTTCTTTTGACACCCTCCCCCATGTCACCGGTGACATCCCAAAGAACTATGTCCAGAAAGAAGGTTACGTTAAAGCAGAGAAAAGAAGATTTAAGCTCTAAGTTAGCTAAGAGAATACTACTGCATAAACATAAATTTCGTGCATGGAAAGAAATCATCCTTGCACAAGCTGATGACGGATAATGCGCATTGGGTATGATTTGACCAATGACTGATGGATGCAAGCAGGGATAAGTGAACATATGGGCAAGTTTACTTTTTTCTCTGCTTTAAATGCCCCCAAATAAAACTAAGGAGTTATAAAAATGAACATGGAAAAAATTATCGGTATGCCGGCGGTCGTTTCGGCAAGGCACCGGATTGTGATAGACAAGAGTTTTCGCAAGCTTTTTAGCATACGGGAGAATGACAAAGTGCTGATGCAGCGTGAAAAGTCCCTGCTGCGCATCATGCCGACAGACGGTTCGTCTTCACTTGCA
>Ga0183100_1000342_pt1 | contig 45251 bp, 43 predicted proteins | sample Biomet2_FD_127789 | JGI IMG/M metagenome (GOLD analysis project Ga0183100, IMG submission 127789) | Microbial communities from bioreactor (seeded with anoxic lake sediment) at LBNL, California, USA - Biofuel metagenome 2 | ecosystem: Engineered > Bioreactor > Anaerobic > Unclassified ... | reverse complement strand
TCCAGCAGGGCGACGCTGGTGTGGGTATAGGCGCCGGGGTTGATGATTATTCCGTCCATTTTGCCATAGGCACTTTGGATGGCGTCCACCAACGCTCCTTCATGTACGGATATTCCTGACAATGTCAGTCGCACATACACTCGTTTTCAGCCCAACCGAAATAAGCCTTACCAAAATAATAGGTAAAGCTAAAGTAACGGTATTCAGCTGCAAAAGTGAAAGTGGACATCAAATGTCTCCTTATCATACTTTAAATTACTGAAATCATATCATAGCATCCACAAAAAGAACAGAGGGAAAACAGCCAAACAATCAAAAAAATATTACACGAAATTTGACGGATTCATCAAGCTTCAGCCAAAGCCGGTGCCACAAGAACGCCGTTCATCAGCAGCGAGGTGGCTTCAATGATATACCGCACATCCCGGCGCATGTCCGCCTGAGCGTCCATATACTGCCGGTGCAGGTCCTGCAGCCTGTCGATCAGATCCTCGCCGGCGGGGAGGGCGGGGCTCAGGCCCCAGATCTCCAGATAGGAGCTGAGGTATTCCCGTAGCGCGTTCTCATACCGCCGGTGATCCATCAGAGAATCGGGGTAGTTTTCATTGTGCGGATAGGTAAATGCATCTGCCAGATAGTGGGTGAGCTTTCCCAGAGTGTAATACTGCCAGCAGGTCCATCCCTTTTCCCGGTGCTGGAGACGACCGATGCGGCAGGCAATATACTGGTCGGAATTTGTATAATTATGTCCGCGAAACTTATAGCTGCGGATGGAACCCTTTAGATAGGAGAGGGGGTTGCAGTCCGGCTGAAAGGAACCGAACAGGAAAGCAAACTCAAAACGTCTGCATTGAAAACCGTTCTGAGCCTCGAGCAGCCTGGAAGCCAGGAGCTTATGACTGCGCTTTTGCAAAGTACACCTCCAACTTGGGATAGCACGGAATGCCGCACTTCCTAAAATTGCTTTTACTATAGCATGGTTGCCGCTTGTATTGCAAGCGCTAAAGTGTAAAAAAAGTATGAAATTCGGTGAGCCGCAATTTTTTGACTGCGTCAAACAGTACAGAGCATCTCTGCTGGGGCGGAAGGGCTCTGTGCCTTCCGCTGAAAATGAGAGAGTGGGCCGGGTTTTGATTGACATTCCCATGAAATCGACCGTAAAATGGAAGCACTGCAATCACTAAAAAGAGAAAGGTCGGTTCCTATGAAAATATTGAAACAGGTGGGCATCCTGTTCGGCCTGTGCTGGGTCAGCATGTATATCGAAAAGCTACTGCCCTTCACCTTCCCCTCCAGCGTCATTGCGTTGATTATACTGTTGATTTTACTGCTGATTCGGGTGGTAAAGGTGGATCATGTGCGGGAGAAGTCCGATTTTCTGCTGGGAAACCTGCCCTTTTTCTTTATCCCTGCCACGACGGGAATTATTCAGTATAAGGAAATTTTTCTCAGAAACGGTACGGCATTTTTGGTGATCTGCGTGGTCAGCATGGTGATAACCTTCGCCGTTACCGCCTGGGCTGTCCAGCTGACCATGAGGCTGATCGACAGGAGGAACCGGAAATGACAGAGTTGACTGCTTCTCCGCTCTTCGGTGTAACGCTGACCATCGTGGCCTACTGGATCGGAATGGCCATCCAGAAAAAAGTGAACAAAGTGATTTGCAACGGGATGCTGATCGCTGTGGCGCTGGTGATTTTGACGTTGGTGACTTTCCGCATTCCCTATGAAAATTATTATGCGGGCGGGAGCCTGATCAATCTGTTCCTGGGTCCCGCCACAGCTTGTCTCGCTGTGTCCATCTATTCAAAGATCGACCTGCTGAAAAAGTATTGGCTGCCGGTGGTTGTGGGGTGTACGACGGGAGTGGTTACTTCCATCGGCTGCGTATATGGCCTGTGCCGCCTGTTCGGTCTGGATCGGGAGATGACCATGTCCCTGCTGCCAAAATCCGTCACGACCCCCATCGCTGCGGCGGTGGCGGGAGGACACGGCGGTATCGTCTCTGTTGCGGTGGCCGCGGTGTGCTTTACCGGAATTGTGGGGAACCTTTGTGCGCCGCTGATGATTCGGCTGTTCCGCATCCGGGAACCACTGGCGGCGGGGTTGGGTATCGGCGCGTGCAGCCACGCCATGGGCACCGCCAAGGCCCTAGAGCTGGGGGAGACGGAGGGAGCCATGAGCGGTCTTGCCATCGGTCTGTGCGGTCTGATCACGTCCCTTTTGTCCCTGCTGCTCGATCTGCTGCCCTGAAGACAAGCTGAAAAGCGGGCCCGCGGCTTTGCCGCAGGCCTGCTTTTCGGCTTGTTTCCTCTCTCACGCCGCCGTTTTCTTGGCGGTGGAGGGAGTGGAGACCTCTGCCGCCTTTGCGCAGGCGGCTTCCTGGCTGGCCTTGAGACGCAGGATGTAGGAATCCATCATACAGGCGGTAAAGCCTCCGGAAGCCAGCAGCAAAACGGTCAGAACCCCGGTTGCCACGCCGGAGAAGAGACCGGAGAACAGCAGCACGGCACTGACCAATGCAGCGCCAAAGCTAGCGACGCCCGCATCGCGCATGGTGGAATACTTCATGGACTGTGTAAATTGGAACATAAATAAAACTCCTTTCAAATTCGAGCGGACGGTCTGTCCGCTCCGGTATATAGGATCGGCTGCATGGCCGGATTTAACGGGAAATGAGTTGCCGGACTACCCGGTGAAACGCCGAGATGGCACTTCTTATTTGAGCGGCCCCAAAAAATAAAAACAAAGGAGCGCGTACCAAAAGGCACGCGCTCCTTTGCGTGGTCGCAATGCGGAATCTACCAGTCTGTTAACGGACTTATCGGTGTGCTGTGCCGTACTTTGCCGTACTTTGCCGTACGTCTCGACAGGGCGTCATGCAAATCCGGCGTATTTCGCACCTGTTTGACGGACATCAAATATAGAATAACAGATCGCTGTATACGGGGAAGGGCCAGTAATCCTTGGCGGTGAGCGTTTCCAGCTCGTCGGCAAACTTCCGGGCCGCAGCCATGTCGCTGAGGATGGTCTTATGAGTAAATTCCATGGCCTTTCTGGAATCGGCGGGAACCTTGCCCAAATCCTGCTCCAGCTTCTCCGCAGCGTCCAGCAGATTGTCGGTCAGATCGCTGATCTTCTTGGCGGTGGAGGTCTCATACTTGCAGGCCGCGCCAGCGGCGGCCTTGGCATCCGCCCGCTCGCACAGGTCGGTGGCATAGCCGGAGACGGCGGGGAGAATCTGGTGCTGAATCATATCCAGCATGGTGTTGGCCTCGATGGAGATGGTGGTGGTGTAGTTCTCAATGTGGATCTCGGCGCGGGCCTCAATTTCACTCTTGGTATAGATTCCATGTTTGGTAAACAGAGCCACGTTCTTCTTGTCCGTGTAAGAGGGCAGGGCGTCCGCTGTGGAGGTCAGGTTGGAAAGGCCGCGCTTTTCGGCCTCCTTAATCCAGGCGTCGTCATATCCGTTGCCGTTGAAGATAATGCGCCGGTGCTCGGAGAAAGTTTTGCGGATCAGGGCCTGCATCTCGCTGGTAAAGTCCTTGGCCTTTTCCAGCTGGTCGGCAAACTGCTCCAGCTCATCTGCCATCATGGTGTTCAGCGCGATGTTGGGTCCGGAAATCGACTGGGAGGATCCCAGCATGCGGAATTCGAACTTGTTGCCGGTAAAGGCCATGGGAGAGGTGCGGTTCCGATCTGTGTTGTCCTGAGGAATGGAGGGGAGTACGTCTACGCCCACCTCCAGCGTCCGCTTTCCGGCGTCGGTGTACGCGGTTCCGTTGATGATCGATTCCACCACGGCGTTCAGCTCATCACCCAAGAAGACGGACAGAACCGCGGGAGGCGCCTCCTGTGCGCCCAGACGGTGATCGTTGCCTGCAAAGGCCACGGTGGCCCGCAGGAAGTCCTGATATTCATCCACGCCCTTGATAAAGGCGGCCAGGAACAGCAGGAACTGGGCATTCTGGCTGGGAGTTGAGCCGGGCTTCAGAAGATTTTTACCGGTGTCCGTACCCAGGGACCAGTTGTCATGCTTGCCGGAGCCGTTGACACCGGCGAAGGGCTTTTCGTGGAGCAGACAGACCAGATCATGGCGGTCGGCCACCTTCTTCATCAGCTCCATGGCCAACTGATTGTGGTCGCAGGCGGTGTTGGCGTCTGAGTAAATAGGGGCCATCTCGTGCTGGCAGGGGGCAACCTCGTTGTGCTTGGTCTTGGAGAGGACGCCCACCTTCCACAGCTCTTCATCCAGATCTGCCATGAAAGAAGCCACGCGGGGACGGATGGCGCCGAAATAGTGGTCTTCCAGCTCCTGACCCTTGGGGGGCTTTGCACCGAACAGCGTCCGCCCGCAAAAGCGCAGGTCCTCGCGCTGGACATAGCCCTTTTTGTCGATCAGAAAATACTCCTGCTCCGGGCCAACCTGAGCGACGACGCGTTTGGTCTCCGTGTCTCCGAACAGGCGCAGGATGCGGATTGCCTGACGGCTGACCTCATTCATGGAGCGGAGCAGAGGCGTCTTTTTGTCCAGCGCCTCACCGGAATAGGAGCAGAAAATCGTGGGGATACAGAGGCTGCTGTCCTTGATGAAAGCAAAGGCGGTGGGGTCCCAGGCGGTATAGCCGCGGGCCTCAAAGGTGGCGCGCAGACCGCCGGAGGGGAAGGAGGATGCGTCCGGTTCGCCCCGGACCAGCTCCTTGCCGGAAAATTCCATCACGATCTTGCCGCCGCCGATGGGGGAGATAAAGCTGTCGTGCTTTTCGGCGGTTACGCCGGTCATGGGCTGGAACCAATGAGTAAAGTGGGTCGCGCCGTGCTCCACGGCCCACTGCTTCATGGCCTGGGCGATCTCGTTGGCAATGGAAATGTCCAAAGAGGTACCGTCGGTGATGCACTTTTTCCAGGCCTTGTAGGATGCGGGAGACAGGCGCTGCTGCATGGTCTCTTCGGTAAAGACGAGGCTGCCGAACAGCTCGGGCATGGTAGTTGGGGTGGTAGTCATATCATTCATCCTCCTGTTTTGTGTGTGATGACGTTTTTTAATGGAAATCGGGAATCGGACTTCCCGGAACATGCTTACTTGCCGCTTTGCCCGTAATTGGAGAGAACCCGGGCGGAGGGATCGCTCACGTTGCAGCCCTCCCAGGATTTATTGGGCATCCAGAAATCCGCGATCATTTTGGCCTGACCGGGGTAATGCTGCTCGAACAGCTCCCGATACAGCAGGCTCTCCTTGGTAAAAGGCATACAATAATCGTACTTGCGGCGCTTACAATCAAATTCCTCGTCGGTGTATACCGTCTCGGCATAGGCCTTTAGGTCGTCCACCATGGAGTGGCCCACGGCATCGGAAAAAGCTGCTTTCTGCCGCCACAGGATGTCATCCGGCAGCAGATGGTCGTTTTCAAAGGCGTGGCGAAGGAGATACTTGCCCATGTTGTATGTGTTGAGCTTCATGGCGGGGTCAATGCCCATGACGTATTTTACAAAGTCCAGATCGCCGAAGGGAACGCGGGCTTCAATGGAATTGTCGCCGATGCAGCGGTCAGCCCGGAGCACATCGTACATATAAAGTTCATCCACCCGCTTTTTGGACTCTTGCTGAAACGCTGCGGCGGAAGGGGCAAAATCCGTATATTTGTAACCAAACAGCTCGTCGGAAATCTCGCCGGTCAAAAGGACCCGAACGTCCGTCTGCTCGTGGATTGCCTTGCAGCAGAGGTACATGCCTATGCTGGCGCGGATGGTGGTGATGTCCCAGGTACCCAAAAGCGCCACGACCTCAGGCAGTGCCTTGATGACGTCGTCCCGCGTCATGTAGACCTCAGTGTGGTCCGCGCCGATGAAGTCCGCAACCTCCCGGGCATACTTGAGATCAATGGCGTCCTCTTCCATGCCGATGGCAAAGGTGCGGATTTTTTTGCCAAGGACCACGGAGCTTATGGCACATACCAAAGAGGAGTCCAATCCGCCGGAGAGGAGAAAGCCCAGAGGGGCATCCGCGTCCAGCCGCTTATCTACGGCGGCAATCAGCTTGTTGCGGATGTTGCGGCAGGTGGTCTCCAGATTGTCCCGGGTGTAGGATTTCACGCTTGTGAGGTCGGCATACCGGATAAACTTGCCATAGGCATAGTAGTAGCCCGGAGGGAAAGGGCAGACCTCGGCGCACAGCCCGATCAGGTTCTTCGCCTCGCTGGCGAAGACGATGGAGCCGGAAGCGTCATACCCGTAGAACAGGGGACGGATACCAATCGGGTCCCGGGCCGCGATCAGGGAGTCGGTCATAGAATCGTAGATGATCAGAGCGAATTCCGCGTCCAGGCGGGAGAACATGGACAGGCCATATTCGTGGAACATGGGGAGCAGAATCTCGCAGTCGCTCTCGCTCTTGAACTCATAGTGCTCGCTGAGCTGGCGGCGGATGGGGCGAAATCCATAGATCTCGCCGTTGCAGACCACACAGTCGCCCTCCAGCTCAAAGGGCTGCATTCCGGCCTCGTTCAGCCCCATGATGGCCAGCCGGTGAAAGCAGAGATAACCGGATTTTGTTTCAATGATGCGGCTCATGTCGGGACCGCGGGAGATGGTGCGGTCAAAATAGATTTCCAATTCTTCCGTTGTCAGCGCCTTGCTGGAAAAACCCATAATAGAACACATAAATAAAAGCACCTCCGGATTTTTTTACCTCTCGTTGGAAGAGGGTATAAAAACGCAGCTATATCCTAAATTTTAGGACGAATAGCTGCAATCCGCGGTGCCACCTAACTTACTGTAAAAACAGTCACCTTCAAGGCTCCAACAAGCCCGTGCGATATAACGATCGCAACTCGTCTTTCCTACTAGCGGGGACTCCGCGTTCAAATCGCAGCTCCGGAGTGTTCTTCGCGCGGACTCTTGTACAGGCTTTCCACTGCCGCCTGCTCACTTAGACCGATCTTCCGCGGTACTTTTCTCCATCAACGCCTTTGCTGATGTCTTCAATTTTCAGGTACGGACCTCTTTAGGTTCGATGGTGAAAGTTTATCATTCGCGGAGCCTGCTGTCAACGTCAAAATAAACGAATATCAAGGGCGGAGTTCTGCAATTTTTCTAAATTGTGTGTCAGAATCCACAAAAAAATACGCCGAGCGGCGGACGGATGTTTTTGAACGGCAAACTTTGTGCAATTGCAGCGTGGAAAGTTTCCTGACCGGGGGAGGAGCAGCGGAGGGCGGCGCAGTCCGCCCCCCGGTATTTTAAGCTTCTCGGAACCGTCTGGGCCTCCCATGGCCAAGCCGGTTACAAACTGATTTCAACGTTTTCCTCAGATGCCCCGGCAAGCGCGGGCCGGGCTTTCGCCAGGAACGCATCCACCTGCGACGGGCAGCGACCGATATAGAGCTTCGGGTCCAGCACCGCCGCAATTTCCTCCGGGGTCATTTTAAATGCCGGTTCCTTCGTCAGCCGCTCCATCAAATCACAGGGTTCGCCCTGCTTCATCTTCGCGGTGGCGGCCATGGAGTTCTCCCGAATGATCTCGTGGAGCTGCTGGCGGTCGCCGCCCCGCTTCACCGCCTCCATCATCAGGTTTTCCGTGGAGATAAAGGGCAGGTACTCCCGCACCGTCCGGTCCACAATCTTCTCGTTGACGTGGAGCCCGTCGGTGACGTTTGCCATCAGGCGCAGAATCGCGTCGGCGCAGAGAAAGCCCTCCGGCAGGGACAGTCTCCGGTTGGCAGAGTCGTCCAGTGTCCGCTCCAGCCACTGTGTGCTGGCGGTCATGGGGGCGTTCATGGCGTCGGCCATCAGGTAGCGGGCAAGGGAGCAGATGCGCTCGGAGCGCATGGGATTGCGTTTGTAGGGCATGGCGGAGGAGCCGATCTGATTCTTCTCAAAGGGTTCCTCCAGCTGCCGGTCGTGCTGCAAAAGGCGCAGGTCGTTTGCAAAGCGGTAGCAGCTCTGGGCAATGGAGGACAAAACGTTTAGAACCCGGCTGTCAAACTTCCTGGGGTAGGTCTGACCGCACACGGCAAAGCACCGGTCGAATCCAAACGCGTCGGCGAGCATACGGTTCATCTCGTCGATCTTGCCGCCGTCGCCCTCGAAGAGGTCCATGAAGCTGGCCTCAGTGCCCGTGGTGCCCCGACAGCCCAGAAATTTCATGTTGCCCAGGACAAAATCCAGCTCCTCAAGGTCCGCCAGCAGATCCTGCATCCAAAGCGTTGCCCGCTTGCCCACCGTCACCAGCTGCGCGGGCTGATAGTGGGTGTAACCCAGCGTGGGCATAGCTTTGTATTCCTCCGCGAATCGGCCCAGATTCCGCAGGACCGCGCAAAGCTCGCCCCGGAGGTACTTCAGTCCGTCCCGGTAGAGGATGAGGTCGGCGTTGTCGGTAACGTAGCAGCTGGTGGCTCCCAAATGGATGATGCCCGCGGCGGAGGGCGCGGCCTGTCCGAAGGCATATACGTGGGCCATCACGTCGTGGCGGACTTCCTTTTCCCGCTTCGCCGCGCAGTCATAGTCGATGTCCGCGATGTGGGCGGCAAGCTCCTCCACCTGCGACTGCGTTACCGGAAGGCCCAGTGCGTGTTCCGCCCGGGCCAGCTCCACCCACAGCTTGCGCCACGTCTGATAGCGGATGTCGGGAGAAAACAGGTGCAGCATATAGTCGGAGGCGTACCGCGACGCCAGAGGGGATTCATAGCGATCCTTGCTCATAGTAAGGTCAACCTTTCAGAATAAAGTAGGAGGCGCCCTATGGGCGCCTCCGTTCGTTGTGCGGATTTTCGCCGGAGGCGAAAAGGACTTTCGAAATTCCGTGAGGCATCAGCGGATGATGATGGAATCCCGCTCCGGCCCCACGGAGATATAGCCGATGTGGCAGCCAATGGCCTTTTCCACCATCAGCACGAAATCCTGCGCGGCTTGGGGCAGGTCTTCCCACTTGCGCACGCCGGAGATGTCGCACTTCCAGCCGTCCATGTATTCCGTCACCGGCTTTGCCTCGGACAGGACTGCGGGGAAGGGGAACGCGTCGGTCTTTTTGCCGTCCAGCTCATAGTGGGCGCAGACGGGGATTTTGTCGAGATAACTCAGCACGTCCAGCTTTGTCAGGGCGATGTTGGTGGCGCCCTGAACCTCCACGCCGTATCTTGTGGCCACCAGATCGATGGGGCCGACCCGGCGCGGACGGCCTGTCTTCGCGCCGTATTCATTTCCGGCTTCCCGGAGCTTTTCAGCCTCTTCGCCGAACCACTCGCAGGTAAACGGCCCTTCGCCCACACAGGAGGAATAGGCCTTTACAACCCCCACGATCTCGTCGATCTTTGCCCAGGGCGCGCCGGAGCCCACAGGGGCGTAAGCTGCAATGGCGTTGGAGGAGGTGGTATAGGGGTAGATGCCGTAGTCCAGATCCCGGAGGGAGCCCAACTGGGCCTCAAAGAGAAACTTCTTTCCCTCCTCCTGAGCCTTGCGCAAAAACGCGCCGGTGTCGCAGATAAAGGGCTTGAGCTTTTCGCCGTAGTCCGCCACCCACGCCATCAGATCGTCCATGGTATAGGGCTTTGCGCCATAGACCTTTTCAATGGTCAGGTTCTTCCACTCCAAAAGGCCCTCAAGATGTGCTTGAAAATGACTCGGATACAGCAATTCGCCGGCCTGTACGGTCTTTTTTTGAAATTTGTCGGAGTAAAAGGGGGCGATGCCCTGTTTGGTGGAGCCGTATTTCTTGTCCGCAAGGCGCTGCTCCTCCAGTCCGTCCAGCAGACGGTGCCACGGCAGCAGTAAGGAGGCCCGGTCGCTGATCTTCAGGTTTTCAGGAGTAATGGATACGCCCTTGCTCCTGACATCTTCCATTTCCGTCCACAGACTCTCGCAGTCCACGGCCACGCCGTTGCCCAAAATGTTGACCACGCCCTTGCGGAAAATGCCCGAGGGCAGCAGATGCAGCGCAAATTTGCCATACTCATTCACCACGGTATGTCCGGCGTTGCCGCCGCCCTGATAGCGGATGACCACATCGTAGTGGTCGGTGATGAGGTCCACCATCCGGCCCTTGCCCTCGTCGCCCCAGTTAATGCCTACAATTGCGCAGTTAGCCATAGCGCCAGCCTCCCAAAAAACAGTTTCATTCGTCTTGGCCGGGGGTTCTTCTGACGAAGACCCACAACCTTTCCAATTATACAGGTGAAACGGGCATAAGTAAAGGATTCGTTTTTAATGATTGGTATCAATTTTGCAGATATCGCATTGCAGCGGCGGCCCGCAGCCTGATGGGATAAAATAACCTATTATAATTGTATCCGGCTCCCGCTGGGAAGTCAACCGTCCCACCGCGCTTTCTTGCGGAAAAGCAGAGGCGGCGCTTTTCAAAAGACAGTATTTGTGATAAAATACAATTTAATGTAAATTTCCTGAAATATACATGAGAAGACGCGCGTTATGAAAACCGCCGGGTTTGACTGCGTGAGATATTTACCCCGTTGGGATGACGGGACAGGCGGACGCGGAAGACATCTTGGCGCTGCAAATTTAACGTGATCTGCCTGAGATCGATTTAGGAAAGGAAACTCTATGGAGACCATCATTCAACTTTTAGCTGAGGAACTGAACCAGAATCCGCAGTATGTGGAAAACGTGGTAAGGCTGATCGACGAGGGGAATACCATCCCCTTCATCGCCCGCTACCGCAAGGAGCTCCACGGGGCCATGGACGACACAGTCCTTCGGACGCTGGACGAACGGCTTGCCTATCTCCGGGGGCTGGAGGAGCGGCGGGAGACGGTGAGAGCCGCAATATGCGAACAGGGCAAGATGACCGATGAGCTGACCGCCGCCATTGACGGGGCGAAGACGCTGGCGGAGGTGGAGGACCTGTACAGGCCCTATAAGCAAAAGCGCCGGACACGGGCCACCATCGCAAAGGAAAAGGGCTTGGAGCCGCTGGCACTGCTGCTTTACGCCCAGGAGCAGGACTGTCCGGACCCGCTGGCGGCGGCGGTGAAGTACGTGGTCGCGGAAAAGGGCGTGGAGACGGCGGAGGACGCTTTGGCGGGTGCGTCGGACATTGTGGCGGAGACCGTCAGCGACGACGCGGAGGTGCGCAAAAATCTGCGGGGCTTTCTGCTGCGGCAGGTGAAGCTGCGCAGCGAAGCGGCTACCGATGAGGACACGGTTTACCGCCTGTACTATGATTTTTCCCAGTCCGTCTCCCGGATGCAGGGCCATCAGATTCTGGCGATCAACCGGGGCGAACGGGAAGGAAAGTTGAAGGTCAGCCTTGAGCTGGACCGGGAAGCGGCGCTGGTGACCCTGCGCCGTCAGGTACTGCGCCCCGGTTCCGCGGCCAACGCCTTTGTGAGGGCTGCGGCGGACGACGCCTGGGACCGGCTGCTGTTTCCCTCGCTGGAGCGGGAGATACGAAATCAGATGACCGACACCGCCAGCGAGGGGGCCATCGGCCAGTTCGCTCTGAACCTGAAACCGCTTTTGATGCAGCCGCCGGTGAAGGGCAAAGTCACCATGGGCTTGGACCCCGGTTACCGCAACGGCTGCAAAGTGGCGGTGGTAGATGGGACCGGCAAGGTGCTGGACACCGCCGTGGTGTATCCCACCTATGGCGAGCGGCAGAAAAACGAGGCCATCAACAAGCTGGCGGGCATGGCGGTGAGCCATGATGTGGAGCATATCGCCATCGGCAACGGCACCGCCAGCCGGGAGACGGAACAAATGGCTGTCGAGCTGATTCAAAAGCTTGGGGCTATGGGCCGGAAGCTCAGCTATATGATCGTCTCCGAGGCCGGAGCCTCGGTGTATTCTGCATCCAAGCTGGCGGCGGAGGAATTTCCGCAGTACGACGTGAATCTGCGCTCCGCCGTGTCCATCGCCCGGCGGCTGCAGGACCCGCTGGCGGAGTTGGTGAAGATCGACCCCAAGGCCATCGGCGTGGGGCAGTATCAGCATGACTGTCCGCAAAAGCGTCTGGACGAGGCTCTGGGCGGCGTGGTGGAGGATTGCGTTAACGCCGTGGGTGTGGACGTGAACACGGCATCGCCGTCCCTTTTGGGTTATGTGGCGGGGCTGAACGGTACCACCGCCAAGAACGTGGTCAAATACCGGGAGGAAAACGGCGCGTTTACCGCCCGCAAGCAGATTTTAAAGGTGCCAAAGCTGGGGCCCAAGGCCTTTGAACAGTGCGCGGGCTTTTTGCGGGTGCCGGAGAGCGGAAATGTGCTGGACAACACCGCCGTCCACCCGGAGAGCTATGCCGCGGCGGAAAGACTGCTGGAGCTCACCGACTATACCATGGACGACGTGAGGTTCGGAAAGCTTCAGGGCCTTCCGGACCGCCTGAAGACCTTTGGCGAGGAAAAAGCCGCCGCAGAGTGCGGCGTGGGCGTACCCACGCTTTTGGACGTGGCGGCGGAGCTGCAAAAGCCGGGCCGGGACCCCCGGGACGAGCTGCCAAAGCCAGTTCTTCGAACCGACGTCATGGACATGAAGGACCTGCGGCCCGGCATGGTCCTCATCGGCACGGTGCGCAACGTCATTGATTTCGGCGTGTTTGTGGATATTGGCGTCCATCAGGACGGGCTGGTACACGTTTCTCAGGTGTGTGACCGGTTTATCAAGCATCCCTCTGAGGCTGTGTCCGTCGGGGATGTGGTGAAGGTGATTGTCCTGGAAGTAGACGAGAAGAAAAAACGCATTTCCCTCTCTATGAAGCAGGCAAAGTGACGGACAGGAGGCGGTTTTTCCGTGAAGATGCTGACCTTTGACGAAGTGGGCGACGCGCTGGACGACATCGCGGAGCAGTTTCCCAAGGCGCTGTTCCGTGGACTTAACGGTGGAGTAAACCTGTTGGAGGATGCCGTGGAGGATCCCGACTTTCCCGACGGCGAAATGTATATCATGGGCGAATTCTGTGACGACTGTCTGGGAAAGTATATCAATCTCCATTACGGCTCCTTTGCCGCACTGGCGAAAAAGGAAGACTGGACTGAGGAGGATTGGTCCGACGAGCTATGGACGACGCTCTCCCATGAACTGACGCACCACATGGAGGGACTTAGCGGCCTTCACGGACTGGATGACCGGGACGCGGAGGAACTTGCCAAATTCCGGGAGGAATACCGCCGCCGGGAGAAAACAGAGGAGCGGCCGGAAGACGGGGCGGACTGCTGAGCATGAAGCTGCAGGGCGAATATGAGTTTTTTACAAAAATGAACAGAAACCACTTAAGCTTTTGTTCACTTGTGCCGATAACTTGTGAAGTCACATATCCAGAATACTTTGGCGACGACATAAATAAAGATTCGCCAGTGGGAGGAAGCAGTACATGAAAAAGCGCATGAAAAAGCAGAAGGAAGTCAAGACTTCGGATGGAAAGGGCACCCCCAAGAGTAAGAGGGAAAAAACGACGACGTTACGCAGGCAGATGGTTTTAGCGGTGACGTCTATTTTTGTTGCCACCATGGTCCTGACTGTGGCGGCGGGAATTATTTCCAGTACATATGCCATTAAGGAAAATGTCCGCAAGGATATGAGTTCCATGAGTCAGATGGCGGAAACGGCGGTTTCCTGCAAAATTGAAAACATAGAGGCCAATGCCGCATCCATGGCGCGGATCTATAATGCGGCGCTGGTAAGCGGGGAGGCGTCCGCGTTTGCACAGGTGAAAAACTCGCTTTGGAATTATGGCTTTTCCGACGCGGCCGTTATCAGCGATCAGCAGGTGAGTAAAACCAGCGAATTCCTCTCGGACAGCGACCTGCTTGGTGACACATGTGAGCAGGCGGAGACAAGCCGTCAGACGGTCCTGACCAGCACACGGCAGATGGAGGATGGTTCGCTGCGGTTTCTGGTGGCGACGCCAACCATCACCGGCTGCGTAATCCTGACGCTGGATGCGCAGTACTTCAGCAATATGATTAAGGACGTGGTCATTGGAAGCAGCGGTAATGTTTTTATGATTGACTCTACCGGAGTCATGATCGCCAGTAAGAACGCTCAACTGGTGGATGACCGGCAGAATTTCATCGAAAATGGCAAAACAGATCAGGCCTATGCGGGTGCTGCTGCAGTGTATACCCGTATGATAAACGGAGAGACTGGCGTGGATGAGTATTCTTACAGCACGGGTGATCGCATCTGCGCGTTCCGCCCAGTGATGGCATCCGACGGCTGGTCTGTGGGGGCGGTGGCACCCGCTCAGGAGATGACCTCGTCGGTGCTGTATATCATTGCCGCGCTGCTGGCCACCTCTTTGGTTTGTATGGTATTGGGTGTGCTGCTGGTGGGGCGGTATGTTACCAGCGTAACAAATCCCATCCGCAGCGTGACGGAACGGATGCGCCTGCTGGCTCAGGGCGATTTGAGCAGCGAGGTCAAGATTTCTCAGCGCAAGGATGAGATCGGAATTCTCTCCGGAGCGTTCTATGAGACGGTGGAGTCTCTGAAATCCTATATCAAAGACATTGAAAACGTTCTGCGGGAGATTTCCCAGGGGAACCTGCAGGTGGCGCCGCAGGCGGATTTTCGCGGCGAGTTTACAGAGATCCGGAAATCCTTGGATCAGATTTTGGATTCCTTGAATGAGACATTTAAACAAATCCTGGATAGTGCTTCTCAGGTGTCCGGCAGCGCCGGGCAATTCTCCTCCGGGGCCCAGGCGCTGAGTCAGGGCGCGACGGAGCAGGCATCCTCCGTGGAGGAACTGGCGGCCACCATCAGCGAGATCAGCGCTGCGATCTCCTCCAATGCCCGCAGTGCGGCGGAAGTCAACGATCATATGCACACCGTGGGTCAGGGGGCGGAGGAGAGCAACCGCCAGATGAGTGAAATGCTCAAGGCCATGGGGGACATCAAGACGGCGTCCGATCAGATCGACAAGATCATCAAGACGATTGAGGACATCGCATTCCAGACGAATATTCTTGCGCTGAACGCCGCTGTGGAGGCCGCCCGTGCGGGCAGCGCGGGTAAGGGCTTTGCCGTTGTGGCGGATGAGGTGCGCAACCTCGCAGGAAAGAGCGCGGAGGCATCCAAGAACACGGCGGCGCTGATCGAAAATGCACTGAGCGCTGTGCACCACGGTACCGGCATCGCGGACGAGACCGCACAGTCTCTGCTGCATGTGGTGGACGGCGTGAATCGGGTTAACAAGGCTGTAGCTGAAATTTCAGACAGCGCCGCGCAGCAGGCGACGTCCGCCGCTCAGGTAAATCAGGGCATTGCGCAGATCTCGGGCGTGGTGCAGACCAACTCTGCCACGGCGGAGGAAAGCGCCGCCACCAGCGACGATTTGCTGCGCCAGTCGCAGATACTGTTGGAGCTGGTGCAAAAATTCAAGCTTCGCTGATGCTGGGGCCTACTGGATTTAGCTGGGTGCGGCTTGCTTTAAACCGTCATACGCCCGCGCTTTGTTGAGTGAGGGTACCATAATAGAAAGGAAGATCAACTTGAATGAGACAATGAAGACCCTGCTGGAGCGTAGAAGCATCCGCAAATACCAACCGAGACAGGTAGAAGACGCAGTGCTGAATGAAATTTTGGAGGCCGGACTCTACGCCCCCAGCACCAAGGGCAGACAGTCCGCTTTGATCGTCCTGGTGCAGGATCGGGAGACCATCGCGGAGCTGTCCCGCATCAACGCGGAGATTCAGGGTAATCCCGGCGCAGACGCGTTTTTTGGCGCGCCCACGGTGGCGGTGGTGCTGGCAGACACAGGGCTTGGCGAAGCCAACGCCCGGTGCGACGGCGCGCTGGTCATGGGGAACCTGATGAATGCCGCCGCGGCCTTGGGTGTGGGCTCCTGCTGGATCAACCGGGCAAAGGAGACCTTTGAACGGCCCGAGGGTAAGGCGCTGCTCAAAAAGTGGGGCCTGCCGGAGACCTTAATCGGCGTGGGAAACTGCATTCTGGGCTATGCCGATGGCGCGGTGGGCGCGCCCGCACCCCGCAGAGACGGCCGCGTGATCCGGGCTTGAGGAACGAAAATGGCCGATATTCAGAGCGTTACGCACGCACAGAACATCCGTTACGACCGGAAGGCGGAAGCACTTTACATTATTGATCAGACCTTGCTTCCGAATGAGGAGAAGGAGATCTGCCTCCAAACGGCGGAGGAGATGTACGAAGCGATCCGGTCCTTGAAGGTCCGGGGTGCGCCCGCCATCGGCATCTGTGCGGGCTACTGCATGTATGTGCTGGCCAAGTCCATCCGGGGAGAGGACCAGCAGGCGTTTTTAAAGAAACTCAGCGATTATGGGGAGTATCTGAATTCCTCCCGCCCTACGGCGGTAAACCTGAACTGGGCCATCCGGCTGATGCTTCGTACCGCTTTGGAAAACGTGGGCAGCACCCGGGGTCAGATGCTGGACGCGCTGTATGAAAAGGCGGTGGCCATCCACGAGGACGACATCGCCAAGTGCAAAGCGATCTCTGCGTATGGCTTGACCCTTGTTAAGAATGGAGATGGCATCCTGACCCACTGTAATGCCGGACCCCTTGCCACCTCCCGGTATGGAACGGCGCTGGGACCCATTCTGCTGGGGACGGAACGGGGCATGAAGTTCCGAGTCTTCTCTGACGAGACCCGTCCGCTTTTGCAGGGTGCCCGGCTCACCAGCTACGAATTGCAGCGAGCGGGCGTGGATGTGACGCTGATCTGCGACAATATGGCCTCCATTGTCATGAAAAACGGCTGGGTGCAGGCCTGCTTCGTGGGCTGCGACCGGATTGCTGCCAACGGCGACACTGCCAACAAGATCGGCACTTCCGGCGTGGCGATTCTGGCGAAGCATTACGGCATCCCGGTCTACGTGCTGGGCCCCACCTCCACCGTTGATCCGGACTGTCCGGACGGGGAACATATTCCCATTGAGCTGCGGGACCCGGAGGAGATCAAGACCATGTGGTACGAAAAGCCCATGGCCCTGCCGGAGGTGAAGTGCTACAACCCGGCTTTTGACGTGACGGATCACGAGCTGATTTCCGGAATCGTCACGGAAAAAGGTATCTGCCGCCCACCGTATACAAAATCGCTGGCGGCGCTGTTCGGGGGAAAAGCGTAAGTTTTTCATGCATTTTAAAAATTTCGACAACAAAACGGAATATACAACACCTAAAAATACAAGGAGGAATCAGTTATGGCAACTCCCTCCGCATGCAACGAGGCAAAGCCCGGTGAGATCGCAAAGGCGGTTCTGATGCCCGGCGATCCCCTGCGGGCCAAATATGTGGCGGAACACTATCTGGAAAACTCAGTCTGCTTCAACGCTGTGCGCGGTATGCTGGGTTATACCGGCACTTATAAAGGGAAGCGCCTCTCCGTTATGGGGCATGGCATGGGCGTCCCCTCCATCGGCCTTTATACGTATGAGCTCTATCATATGTATGACGTGGATTCCATCATCCGCATCGGTTCCGCCGGGGGCGTGAGCGAGGGCGTCCACGTCCGGGATGTGGTGATCGCGCTGGGCGCATCTACCAACTCCCATTTTGCCGACCAGTACGGGTTTCCCGGACAGCTGGCCCCCACGGCCAGCTATCCGCTGTTGAAAGACGCGGTGGCGGCGGCGGGGGAGCTGGGTGTCCGGGCGGACGTGGGCCAGGTGTTTACCGCCGACCAGTTTTATAACGACAACGCCGCCGCAGGTGAGATGTATCGCAAATTCGGTATTCTGGCGCTGGAAATGGAGACAGCGGGCCTTTACTGGACCGCGCAGCGGGCCGGAAAGCAGGCGCTGTCCATCCTGACCATCTCCGACCATATTTTTACCGGCGAGTCCCTTTCCCCAGAGGAACGGCAGGACTCCTTCCACGAGATGATGGAGATTGCGCTGGAGACGGCGTGGAAATCCCTGGACTGAGCGGCGGGAGAGAATCAACTTTCAATATGCACGCAGACGTGAATGATTCATGTCTGCGTGCATATTTGCATGTAGCGCTATATGCAAATAAATAACCGCTATATAATGCATATGCACATAAAATATGCAGATATTGCGACATAAAGCAAAAAATTACCCAAAGACAGTTGGAATTTTTGTGCAGGTTCACGCTTGAATAAAAATACGAAATAGATGTATAATAAATCCATCAAAAATAATGCATGGAGGAATTCCCATCATGAAAGATAAAAAAGACATCAAGAAGATCGTGCTGGCCTACTCCGGCGGTCTGGACACATCCATCATCATTCCCTGGCTGAAGGAGAACTACAACGATCCGGAGATTATCGCCGTGTCCGCCGACGTGGGACAGGGCAGCGAGCTGGACGGTCTGGAGGAAAAGGCGAAAAAGACCGGCGCGTCCAAGCTGTACATAGAGGATTTGACCGACGAAATGGTTGACGAGGTGATCTTCCCATCCATGAAGATGGGCGCCAGCTATGAGCAGTATCTGCTGGGCACCGCGTTTGCCCGTCCCATCATCGGTAAGCGGCTGGTGGAGATCGCCAAAAAGGAACACGCCGACGCCGTCTGCCACGGCTGCACCGGCAAGGGAAACGATCAGGTGCGTTTTGAACTTGCCATCAAGCGCTTTGCGCCGGATATGACCATCATCGCGCCCTGGCGCGAGTGGGATATCAAAGGCCGCGACGAGGAGATCGACTATGCGCAGGCACACAATGTTCCCCTCAAGATCAGCCGCGAGACCAATTATTCCAAAGATAAAAACCTGTGGCATCTGAGCCACGAGGGACTGGACCTGGAGGACCCCGCCAACGAGCCGAAGTATGAAACCCCCGGCTTTTTGGAGATGGGCGTCAGTCCTGTGGACGCCCCCAATACCCCCACCTATGTGACCATCGGTTTTGAGAAGGGCGTTCCCGTCTCTATAGGTGGGGTGAAGATGAAGGGCAGCGACATTGTCCGCAAGTGCAACGAGCTGGGCGGCAAGAACGGCATCGGTTTGCTGGATATTGTGGAAAACCGTCTGGTCGGCATGAAGGACCGCGGCGTCTATGAAACTCCGGGCGGAACCATTCTCTACCACGCCCACGCGGTTCTTGAGATGATCACCGTGGACAAGGACACCGCCCATATGAAATCCAAGCTGGCGGTGGACTTTGCAGACCTTATTTACAACGGCAAGTGGTTCAGCCCCCTGCGGGAGGCCCTCAGCGCCTTTGCCGACAAGACCCAGGAATACGTTACCGGCGAAGTGAAGTTGAAGCTTTACAAGGGCAACATCATCAACGCGGGAATTACCTCTCCCCACAGCCTGTATTCCGAGAATCTGGTGACCTTTGAGGAGAGCGACTATAACCAGAACGACGCCACGGGCTTTATCAACCTCTGGGGCCTGCCGGATACCGTGCAGGCATTGAGAGAGCAGAATAAGCTTTGATCAAGAGGGGACTTGGTCCCCGCTTTGAATCCATCTCAGCCAGTCTGCGGATTGGCGGGCGCGGGCCGGAGTCTTTTCGCCGTGTGTGTGCGCCTATCCTTCCCATTGGTATATTTTTGCCGACTGCGGCGAAAATTACACTCCGCCGGGAACCACCGGGACGGTCCCCCGGCCCGGCGGACCCCTCTTAAATCACGGAAATCGGGCGGGAGCCTCGACTCCCCCCGATTTCTATTAAGGAGAAAACTGTATGAAACTCTGGTCCGGACGGTTTGGAAAAGAAACCGATGCGCTGGTGAACGACTTCAATGCCTCCATCCAATTCGACCAGCGGCTTTACAGAGAGGATATCACCGGCAGCCTGGCTCACGCGAACATGCTGGCCGACTGCGGCGTGATCTCCCGGGAGGACGCTGCAGCCATCACTGAAGGGCTGAAAAGTATTTTGGCAGACGTGGAGGCCGGGAAGGTGGAGTTTACCGCCGACAACGAGGACATCCACATGAATGTCGAGGCGCTGCTCACCGCCCGCATCGGCGACGCGGGAAAGCGGCTCCACACTGCCCGCAGCCGCAACGATCAGGTGGCGCTGGACTTCCGGATGTATGTCCGGCGGGAGATCCCCGCCATCATCACGCAGCTGCTGGAGTTCCAAACCGTCCTGGCGGAGCAGGCCGGAAAGCACCAGACGGCGGTCATGCCCGGCTATACCCATTTGCAGCGGGCGCAGCCCATCAGCTTTGCCCAGCATCTGCTGGCTTACGCGGCGATGTTCTCCCGGGATGTGACCCGGCTGGAGGACTGCAAAAAGCGTCTCAACGAGTGTCCCCTCGGCTCCGGCGCACTGGCGGGAACGACGTACCCAATCGACCGCTGGGAGACCGCGAAGGAGCTGAACTTCGACGCTCCCATGGGAAACTCCCTGGACGGCGTCTCCGACCGGGACTACGCTCTGGAGCTGCTCTCCGCCCTGTCGATTCTAATGATGCATCTCTCCCGCTTTTCCGAGGAGGTCATCCTCTGGTGCAGCTGGGAATTTAAGTTCATCGATCTGGACGATGCCTATGCCACCGGGTCCAGCATCATGCCCCAGAAAAAGAATCCGGATGTGGCGGAGCTGGTCCGGGGCAAGACCGGACGGGTGTACGGCGACCTGATGGGGCTGCTGACCACCATGAAGGGTCTGCCGCTGGCCTATAACAAGGATATGCAGGAGGATAAAGAGCCAGTGTTCGACGCCATCGACACGGTTGAGATGTGCCTTCCCGTGTTTACCGCCATGATCGGCACGATGACGGTCCACCCGGAGAACATGCGCGCCGCAGCGGGCCGCGGTTTCATCAACGCCACAGACTGCGCCGATTATCTGACGAAAAAGGGGATGCCCTTCCGGGATGCGTACACCGTGGTGGGTCATCTGGTGGCCCTGTGCGGAAAACAGGGGAAAACGCTGGAGGAACTGAGCCTTGAAGAGCTGAAGACCGTCTCACCCCTGTTTGAAGACGATGTATATGACGCTCTGAGTCTGGAGACCTGCATGGGTCAGCGGTCTAGCTACGGCGGACCCGCCGTGACGGAGACCAGCCGGCAGATCAAGGCCGTGGAGGACTTTGTGAAAGCCCACAGCGCGCAGTGAGGAGGGTGCTTTATGAAACCGAAGGTCTATATCGACGGGCAGTCCGGTACCACCGGGCTTCAGATCTGGGAACGGCTGGAAGCACGGAACGACATTGAGCTGCTCCGCATCGACGAGAAGAAGCGTCACGACAGCGCGGAGCGCAAGAAGCTATTAAACGCGGCCGACGCAGCGTTCCTGTGCCTGCCGGATGACGGAGCGCGGGAGGCTGTGGCGCTGGTCGAAAATCCCCGTACCTGCATCATCGATGCCTCGACCGCCCACCGCACCGCGGAGGGCTGGGTTTACGGATACCCGGAGCTATCCAAAGAACAGCGAGCCGCCATCAAAAACAGCAAGCGCATCGCAAACCCCGGCTGCCACGCCACAGGCCTGATCGCATCTGCCGCCCCGCTGGTGCGGATGGGCATTCTTCCGGCGGACTATCCGCTCACCTGCTATTCGCTCACCGGCTATTCCGGCGGTGGCAAGAAGATGATCGCGGAGTATGAGGCAGAGAAGCGGGACGCGCGGTTGGATTCCGAGAGGATCTACGGACTGCCTCAGACCCACAAGCATCTGCCGGAAATGGTGAGCGTGTGCGGCCTGAGCCGCGTGCCGGTATTTTCCCCGGTGGTGGGAGACTTTTACAAGGGTATGGCGACGACCATCCTACTCCACCGGGAGTTGCTTTCAAAAAAGCTGTCCGGTCAGGAGCTGCGGGACGCTCTGGCAGAATATTACGCCGGGCAGAAATTCGTGTCCGTGGCCCCCTACGGCGGCGACGAACCGGTGCTTTTCGCGTCTGCCATGGCGGGGACTGACCGGCTGAAGCTGGAAGTTGCCGGGAACGATCAACAGATTACCGTGACGGCGCTGTTTGACAACCTGGGAAAGGGCGCCTCCGGCGCGGCCGTGCAGAATATGAACCTGGTATTGGGCTTCGAGGAAGCCGCTGGATTAAATTAAGGAGGGAATGAAATGAAATTTATTGACGGCGGCGTCTGCGCCGCACAGGGCTTTCAGGCATCCGGACTTCACGTGGGCGTCAAGACCCACGCGACGTGGAAAAAGGACGTGGCACTGATCGTTTCCGACGTGGATTGCGCCGCGGCGGCGGTCTTTACAAAAAACGTGGTCAAGGCGGCCCCCATCCACGTTGACAAAGCGCATCTGGCCAATGGAAAGGCCCGGGCGATCATCGCCAACAGCGGCAATGCCAACGCCTGCGCGCCCATGGGCGAGGAAAACGCCGAGGCGGAGTGCGCCGCCGTGGCAAAGGCGCTGGGCATTCCGGCGGGAGACGTACTGGTGTCCTCCACGGGCGTCATTGGTCAGACCTTGCTGGTGCAGGTCATTGAGGACGCGGTGCCGGAGCTGGTGAAGGGTCTTGCCCACAGCGCCGAAGGCTCCGACGCGGCGGCCCACGCCATCATGACCACCGACACAGTGAAAAAAGAAGTTGCGGTGGAAACCACCGTTGGTGGAAAGACTGTCCGTATGGGCGGTATCGCCAAGGGCAGCGGCATGATCCACCCCAATATGGGCACCATGCTCTGCTTCCTCACCACCGATTGCGCCATTTCCTCCGAGATGATCAAGGCGGCGCTGCTGGATACCGTGGGCGTCAGCTTCAACCGCATCAGCGTGGACGGCGATACTTCCACCAACGATACCTGCTGCGTCTTGGCCAACGGCCTTGCGGGAAACGAGACCATTACCCAAAAGGGCGCCGCCTACGGCGAATTTTTGGAGGCGCTCCAGACCCTGGCTATTGCTCTGGCTAAGTCGATGGCCAGCGACGGCGAGGGTGCAAAGCATCTGATTACCTGTACGGTTAAGGGCGCGGCGGACGAAAAAATCGCCGAGACGGTCTGCAAATCGGTGATTTCCTCAACTCTGACGAAGGCGGCTATATTCGGCGCGGACGCCAACTGGGGCCGGGTGCTGTGCGCCATGGGCTATTCCGGGGCGGAATTCGATCCGGAGAAGGTGAACGTCTGTTTTGCCAGTGCGGCGGGCAGTATCGAGGTGTGCTGTCAGGGAAGGGGCCTTGCGTTTGACGAGGACCTGGCAAAGAAGATTTTGACGGAGCACGACATTGAGATTAACATCCAAATGGGTGAGGGAGACGCCGCCTGCACCTGCTGGGGCTGTGATATCACTTACGATTATATTAAAATCAACGGGGACTACCGCAGCTGACGAGGCGTAAGGTCCGCCGGATTCGTCCCTGTATTGAATAGAAAGAAAGAGGTGATTTCCATGTCCTCCCATGAGCAGCAGGCCGGAGTTTTGGCAGAGGCCCTGCCCTATATTCAAAAATTCACCGGTAAGACGGTGGTGGTGAAGTACGGCGGAAACGCCATGATCTCCCAGGAACTCCGCCGGGCGGTGATGAGCGACATCATTCTTCTGAGCCTTGTCGGCATCCGTGTTGCCGTGGTCCACGGCGGCGGTCCGGAGATCGGAGCCATGCTGAAACGGCTTGGCAAGGAGTCCAGGTTTGTGGATGGTCTCCGCTACACCGACGAGGAGACCATGGACGTGGTCCAGCAGATCCTATGCGGCAAGGTGAACAAGGACCTGGTCTCTCTGGCGGAGCGTTTGGGCGGGCAGGCGCTCGGTCTGTGCGGTCTGGACGGCGGTCTGCTTGAGGCGGAGTTGCTGGATGAAAAATACGGTCTTGTGGGCAAGATTACCTCCGTGAACCCAAAGCCGGTGGAGGACTCTTTGAGTGCCGGATATATTCCGATCGTCTCCACGGTGGCCCAGGGAACGGATGCGGACACCGCTTATAATATCAACGCGGACACCGCCGCAGCAAAGCTTGCGGAGGCCCTCCAGGCCGAAAAACTGATTTTGCTCACCGATGTGCGGGGCCTTCTTCGGGACCCCCATGACGAGACTACTTTGATCCACGAGGTTCGCGTCTCCGAGGTACAAGAACTGGTGAACGCGGGCGTTATCTCGGGGGGCATGATCCCCAAGATCGAGTGCTGCGTGGAGGCAATCTCCAGCGGCGTGGAACGGGTTCACATTCTGGATGGGCGCATTCCCCATTCGATTCTCATTGAACTGCTGTCTGATGCCGGTATCGGCACCATGCTGAAAAAGGAGGACTGACCTATGACTTCTCAGGAAATCAAGAGCCTTACAAATCAATACGTGATGAACAGCTATGGCCGCTTCGACGTGGCCATCGACCATGGCAAGGGTGCCAAACTGTACAGCCCGGAGGGCAAGGAGTACATTGACTTTACCAGCGGCATCGGCGTGAGCGACCTGGGCTATGGCAACGAGCCCTGGGCCGAGGCCATTTTTGCCCAGGCGAAAAAGCTGGGCCACACGTCCAACCTGTTCTATACGGAGCCCAGTGCCAGGCTTGCGGAAAAGCTCTGCAAGCGCACAGGCATGAGCAACGTCTTCTTTGCAAACGGCGGCGGCGAGGCCAACGAGGGTATGATTAAGCTGGCGAGAAAGTACAGCTTTGATAAGTACGGCATGGGACGTTCCACCATCATCCCCCTGAAAAATTCCTTCCACGGCCGCACCATGGCCGCCCTGACCGCCACCGGTCAGGATAAGTTCCACAACTATTTCTTCCCGTTTGTGGAGGGCTTTAAATTTGCCGAGGCCAACAATCTGGACTCTTTAATGGAGGTTGCCGGCGACGATACCTGCGCCGTCATGGTGGAGCTGGTGCAGGGCGAGGGCGGCGTGCTGCCTCTGGACAAAGACTATGTGCGCTCAGTCGCGAAACTCTGCGAGGAAAAGGACTGGCTGCTGCTGGTGGACGAAGTCCAGACCGGCATCGGTCGGACCGGGAGCCTCTTCGCTTTCCAGCAGTACGGCGTTTTACCGGATGTCTGCTCGTTTGCAAAGGGCATCGCGGGGGGTCTGCCCATGAGCGGTATTATGGCAAACGAGAAGTGCAAAGACGTAATGACTCCCGGCACCCACGGTACGACATTTGGAGGCAACCCCATGTGCGGCGCGGCGGGCCTGGTGGTTCAGGAGATCTTGTCCGACGAATTTCTGACGACTGTGCAGGAAAAGGGCGCGTACCTGCGCTCCCAGATCGAGGCGCTGGACCTTCCGTGCTTTGGAAAGACCCGGGGCCTGGGCCTGATGATCGGCATTGAAATGGCAGAGGGCTATCAGAACAAAGAGATTGCAAACAAGCTGGTGGAAGCAGGGCTGCTGGTGCTGACTGCCGGTCCGGGAATGCGTCTGCTGCCTCCGCTGGTCATTACAAACGAGGAGATGGACGCCGGCGTCGCCATCATGAAAAAGACGCTGTCATAAGGAAAGAGAGGACGAAACGTGGAAGGTCATACCCACTTTTTAAAGCTGCTGGACTATGCTCCCGAAGAGATTCAAGAGTTCTTGGATACCGCCGCGGACCTGAAGGCCAAGAAGAAGGCAGGCGTGGCACATCGCTGCCTGGAGGGCAAAAACGTGGCCCTGATCTTCGAAAAGACCTCCACCCGCACTCGCTGTGCGTTTGAGGTGGCGGCGCAGGATCTGGGCATGGGAAGCACCTATCTGGGTCCTACCGGGTCCCAAATCGGAGTGAAGGAGTCGATCGCCGACACCGCCCGGGTGCTGGGCCGGATGTATGATGCGATTGAGTACCGCGGCTTTGGTCAGGATCTGGTGGAGGAGCTGGCAAAATACGCCGGCGTCCCCGTGCTCAACGGATTGACCAATGAGTTCCACCCCACGCAGATTCTTGCGGATTTCCTGACCATTCAGGAACACTTCGGCAAGCTCAGGGGCGTAAAGCTGGTCTACCTGGGCGATGCGCGGTACAATATGGGCAATTCTTTGATGGTGGGCTGCGCAAAAATGGGGATGCACTTTGTGGCCTGCGCGCCCAAGTCCTACTTTCCGGATCAGGAGCTGATCGAAGCGTGTCAGGCCATCGCCGCCGAGACCGGGGCGACGCTGGAATTTATCGAGGACCCCATGACCGCCACAAAGGCGGCGGACGTACTCTATACGGATGTGTGGGTCTCCATGGGGGAACCGGTGGAGGTTTGGACAGAGCGCATCGGTGCTCTGGGCCCCTATCAGGTGACCAAAACCCTGATGGACAACGCGGGACCCCAGTGCCGCTTCATGCACTGTCTGCCCGCCTATCACGACCACAAGACAAAGGTCGGCAAAGAAATGGGCGAGAAGTTTGGCCGCGACGCTATGGAGGTCACCGATGAAGTGTTTGAATCGCCCCAGTCCATCGTCTTCGACGAGGCGGAAAACCGGATGCATACCATTAAGGCGGTCATGTACTGCCTGATGAAATAACCCGCTGTTGTGAAACCAGCCGCGCCGCCTTGTTGCGGCGCCGCGGCTCTCGTTCTTTAAATCGGGAGGCCGGGGGCATAAACTGATTAACTAACTTGAATATAAAGCGAGGGGTTACCCATGTCGCAGCGTACCTCCGGCATTCTGATGCCGGTATTCTCCCTGCCTTCGCCGTACGGCGTCGGCTCCCTGGGCCAAAGCGCCCGGGATTTTGTGAAGTTTCTTCATCGCGCGGGCCAGACCTGGTGGCAGATATTGCCCGTGGGCCCGGCGGGAAACGGGGATTCCCCCTACCAGAGCGTTTCCACCCACGCCGGGAATCCGGCGTTCATTGACCTTCCGCTGTTGGCGGCGAAGGGGTTGCTGACGGCGGAGGAACTGGCTTCCGTTTCGGAGGGAAACAGCAGATCGGTGGATTATCCCACAGTCAACGCCGACCGAAAGCGTCTGCTGCGGCTGGCCTTTTCCCGAGGCTATGACCGGGAGAAGGCGGCGGTGGAGGCGTTTGCGTCTCAGCGGCGCTGGCTGCGGGACTACGCGGCCTATCAGGCCGTCAAGGACTCTTTTGACGGCCTCCCCTGGCAGGACTGGCCGGACGAGGGTCTGCGCCGTCACGATCCAGAGGCGGTGGAGCGCTGGCAGGCGGAGCATGAGGAGGACGTTGCCTACCAAATCTGGGTTCAGTACGTTTTTGCGAAGCAGTGGAGCGCGCTGAAGTCCTTCGCCAACGGGCTGGGGGTCAAAATTCTCGGAGACCTTCCCATCTACGTGTCCCTGGACTCCGCCGACGTATGGGCGGAGCGGGAGCAGTTTTTACTGGACGGGCAGGGCTGTCCTTCGTCCGTTGCTGGGGTGCCGCCGGATTATTTCTGCGCCGACGGGCAGCTGTGGGGCAATCCGCTGTACGACTGGTCCCACATGAGAGCCGACGGCTTTGGCTGGTGGATTCGCCGGGTGGAGCGGGCCGGAGAGCTGTTTGACGCGATCCGCATTGACCATTTTCGGGCTTTTGCCAGCTATTGGTCCGTTCCCGCCGAGGCGGTCACCGCAAAGGACGGCCGCTGGGAGCCCGGTCCCGGTATGGACTTGGTGGGCGTGCTGACCGGGTGGTTCCCTCAGCTTATATTTGTGGCGGAGGATTTGGGAATGCTGACGCCGGACGTGGAAGAACTGCTGAGAACCTCCGGGCTTCCGGGTATGAAGGTGTTGGAATTCGCATTTTCCGGACCGGACAACCGATATTTACCCCATAACTGCGTGCGAAACTGTTTTCTCTATACCGGAACCCACGATAACGCGCCCATTGCATCCTGGCAGCCCAGCGACGCGGAGGAGGCATATGCGATGCGGTATCTGGATGCGAAAACGCCCCAGGAGCTGCACCACCGTCTGCTTTTGGCGGGGCAGACCAGCGTTGCGGATACCTTTATCGCCCAAATGCAGGACTATCTGAGCGACCCGGGCCGCGTCAACGTACCCGGCACCGCCGAGGGAAACTGGCGCTGGCGAATGGCCTGCGATGTGGCCGGCGATGAGCTGGCGGACGAAATATACCAGATGACGCTGGACGCGGGCCGCTGCCCGCCCCGGCACGGTTGACGAAACCCAAAAAGCGTGCTATGATTTTCCTGTGAACGGAAAGAATCGCTCTGCCCGTCCACCTTTCATAATGTCTGTTCATCTGATTGGCGAGGATACGTTCCAAGCCGGAAGACGGAAGAGGGAACGCGCGGGAGGCCGCGCGCCGCTTAAGTATGTTCTCCCCTCCGCCTGCGGGCGGAGGGGCTTTTTTTCAGCGCAGAAGCCGTGTCCTCTTTTCACTTGTTCGGATGACAGCGCAAATCGCAAAGGAGCTGATTTTTTGGAAAACCGGGTAGCAGTAATTGCCATTTTAGTCCGCGACCCTGAATCTGTGGAGGCACTGAACAGCCTTCTGCATGAATTTGGGCAGTATATCATTGGGCGCATGGGAGTGCCCTATCCGAAGCGTGGCGTCAACATTATCTCCGTGGCGGTGGACGCGCCCCAGGAGACCGTGTCTGCCCTGTCGGGAAAGGTCGGGCGGCTGAACGGCGTCACTGCGAAAACCGTCTACGCTCCGGCGGAAAAACCAGAAGAAACTCACTGAAAAGAGGAAGAAACGATGAAAAGAACAAAAATTTCTGCAATGCTTCTGACGATCTCTATGATCATGAGCCTCGCCGCCTGCGGCGGCAACAGCAAAGGCAGCACGTCCTCCGGCGCGGCATCCTCGTCCGCGGAGGTCACCCCCACCGCCTATTCCATCGCGGCCCTGAAAGGCCCCACGGCCATGGGCCTTGTGAAGCTGATGCAGGACGCTAAGACCGGCGAGAGCCTGTCCAATCAATATACCTTTTCTCTGGCGGCGTCCGCCGACGAGGTGACGCCCAAGCTGATCCAAGGAGAACTGGATATGGCCTGTGTTCCGGCAAATCTGGCGGCGGTGCTGTATCAGAAGACCGAGGGGCAGATTGAGACGCTGGCGGTGAACACCCTGGGCGTCCTCTACATCGTGGAGAACGGCAATGCGGTGCAATCCATGAGCGACCTTCGGGGCATGACCATCGTGGCGGCGGGGAAGGGTTCCACCCCGGAATACGCCCTGCGGTACCTTTTGAGCGAGAACGGCGTGGACCCGGACAAGGATGTGACCATTGACTGGAAATCCGAGCACAGCGAGTGCGTGGCAGCTCTGGCCTCCGGCGAGGCCACGGTGGCTCTGCTGCCTCAGCCGTTTCTCACGGTGGCACAGAACAAATTGGGCGACCTGCGGGTGGCGCTGGATCTGACCGAGGAGTGGAACAAGCTGGATAACGGCAGCAGCTTGATTACCGGTGTGATCGTGGCCCGGAAGGAAGTAGTGGACGCCAACCCCGCTGCGGTGAAAGCGTTTTTACAGGATTACGCCGCCTCCGTGGATTGGGTGAACGGCAATGTGGCCGATGCGGCGCAACTGATCGGCTCCTATGACATCGTGGATGCCGCCGTGGCGGAAAAGGCACTTCCCAACTGCAACATCGTGTGCATCACCGGCAGCGAGATGAAGCAGAAGCTCTCCGGCTACCTCTCCGTGCTGTTCGATCAAAACTCAAAGTCTGTGGGTGGGGCCCTGCCGGAAGATGATTTCTACTTCGGCGCGTAAAAACGGGAAAGGGACGCGCCCTCCCTTAAAGGGCGTCCGGGTCTGGGCCGTGGCCTTCTGGCTGCTTTTGTGGCAGTTGGGAGCTATAGCTCTGGGCCAGCGGCTGCTGCTGCCATCCCCGACGGAGGTGTTGGTCTGCCTTGCGCGGTTGGCTGTTACCGCCGATTTCTGGCGCTCGGTGGGCTGGTCCGCCGCCCGGATTTTCAGCGGATTTTTAATTGCCTGCGCAGCCGGGACGGTGCTGGCGGGACTGTCCGCGCGATTTCGGGCTGTCCGGGAGCTGCTCTGCCCGCTGGTGACGGCGGTGAAGACGGTGCCGGTGGTGTCGTTCATCATTTTGGCGCTGGTGTGGCTGCCCTCCCGGCAGTTGTCGCTGTTCATCTCCGCGCTGATGGTGTTCCCAACGGTGTATCTGAATCTGTTGGAGGGCGTCGATCACACGGACCGCCGGCTCTTGGAGATGGTGCGGGTGTTCCGCGTGCCGCTGGGCCGTCGGCTGAGAGGCATTTATCTGCCTCAGGCGCTGCCCTGGTTTCGCTCCGCCTGTTCTCTGGGACTGGGGCTTTGCTGGAAGTCCGGCGTGGCGGCGGAGGTCATCGGTCTTCCCGGAGGATCGGTGGGCGAGCAACTTTACACCGCGAAAGTCTATCTGGAAACGCCGGAGCTGTTCGCCTGGACGGTAACCATCGTGGCGGTGTCCGCCGTTTTTGAAAAGCTGATTCTCGGACTGCTGGACCGAATTGGGACAAAGGAGGCGCAGCCATGACCGTGGAGATCAGGAACCTTTCAAAGGCCTACGGCGGCGTACGGGTCCTGCGGAACGTGAATTTGACGCTGGGACCCGGCGTTACCTGCCTGATGGCTGCCTCCGGCGCGGGAAAGACCACACTGGTTCGTATCCTGCTGGGTCTGGAGCGGCCGGACGACGGTACGGTGACCGGGCTGGAGACAGCCCGCCTTTCCGCTGTGTTTCAGGAGGACCGTCTGCTGGAGCGGCTGGATGCGGCGAGAAATCTCCGCTTTGTTCTGGGAGATGCCTATGACGAGGGACGGGCGGCGGAGCTCCTGAGGGAGCTTGGGCTTGACGGTGTGGACGGCAAACCTGCCGGAGAGTATTCCGGCGGCATGAAACGCCGCCTGGCTCTGGCCCGGGCGCTGAGCGTTCCCTTCGATTTTCTTGCGCTGGACGAACCGTTCACCGGTCTGGACGGCGAAAACCGAAAAAGAGCCATCACCTGCATTCGCCGCCGCGCGGTGGGGAAGACGGTTCTGCTGGTAACCCATGAGATGGAGGATGCAGCTGGACTGAATGCGAAAATCGTGGGACTGGAATAGAACGTGAAACCGGGAGCACGCCGCTTTGCGGCGTGCTCCTTCATCTCTGCGGCAGTGGGGCCGCTCAAAAGAGACTTCGCTTGCTTTGCCACGCGTGCATTCAAAAATATTGAAATTTCTTTAGACAGTACGGATACTGTGTGGTACAATGGAAGAAATGGCAAAGCTGTTATTGCAGACGACTTTTGGAGATGTATACCATGAAAAAGATCCTTCTGGCCCTTGATTCCTTCAAGGGAACCATGATCTTCGCCGAAGTCTGCGGCGAACTGGCGGCAGCGATTCGTGGGATACACCCGCGGGCGGAGGTCGGGGTGCGCCAAAAGGATTGTCATGTGTCTGGGCGGCAGTGCCACCAACGACGCTCGGCTGTACCGCAGTCTTGAAATCCAGAGAAAGCTATGATAGAATCAATTCAATTGCAGCGGAAAGCTGCTTGTAAATAACCGACATATACTCAGGGAGAAATCAGACATACGAAAAGGAGCAGACTCGCCCATGATCAAAATTACCACGGACAGTACCTGTGACCTGCCCGATGCGCTGCTGCAGGAAAATGATATTACGGTGGTGCCGCTTGGCATTGTAAAAGGCGAAAAGCTCTATCGGGACGGCGTGGATATTCACCCGGCGGATATTGCCGCCCATGTGGATGCCGGCGGCGACATCACGACCACCAATGCGGTGAACGCGGCGGATTATTACGATCTGTTCAGCCGCCTGCTGGAAAAATACGACGCGGTGATCCACATTAATTTGGGAGCGGAATTTTCCTGCTGTTATCAAAATGCCCAGATCGCGGCGGCGGAACTGCCGGAGGTCTATGTGGTGGATTCCGCCAACCTGACGGTTGGAATCGGAGAGATGGCTCTGAGGGCGGCGCGCTCTGCCCGGGCGGGCAAAACCCCTGCGGAGATCGTGGCAGAGCTGGAGGACCTGCGAACCAGAGCAGAGGTCAGCTTTGTGATGGAGAGGCTGGACTATATGAAAAAAGGCGGGCGGTGCAGCACCGTCACCGCCATCGGCGCAAATCTTTTAAAACTCCGTCCCTGCGTGGAGGTCATCGACGGGAAGATGTCCGTGACGAAGAAGTACCGAGGCTCTATGGAGCGGGTGGTGGCGGAGTTTCTCCATGACCGGCTGGACGGACGGACGGATATCGACACAGAGCGAGTCTGGCTGGTGGACAGCGCTTTTGGCCCGGAGCTGGCGGACGCGGCCAGAGAGGTCCTACAGGAGGACGAACGCTTCGGCAGGATTCTGGAGGGAAAGACAGGCTGCACGATTTTTTCCCACTGCGGTCCCAACACGCTGGGACTCGTTATTTTCCGCAAGAGCTGAGCCGACTGAAAAACAAACAATTCCGGCGGACAATTGTCTGCCGGAATTGTTTTTGACGCTGAAGACGAAAGCTTCATTCCATCACGCAGTCCTTGCCGTCTGGTTTCTTTCATAGAGCAGACGGTAGGAAAAACAGCTTTTGTTCAGTTGACATTATATATTTTTATTATATCATTACTTTGGTTGAGACTCAATAAACCCCTTAAAAAATTCCGACCCCCCATCTGTCCAACGCAGATGGGGGGTCACTTCTGACTGGGGTTTTCTGCCATGTCGCTACCTCGCACTTTCGTAGAATCACGTTTGGAAGGCTGAGGAAATCTGAAAACCGGAAATTCTTAGCGGGTAACCGAAAAACTCTGCAAGATTACCGGGAAACCGGAGAAATGCTCGGTAACAGCCAATCCTTAAAACATCGGGTACACGCAGATCGCTTGCCTTGGACATCACCAAAACGGAATCTCGTGCTTCTCATTGGAATGAGCCATGTTTCGTCTTTGGACTCTGCCTGGGTTTCTCTGGAGTCTACCGGGAATTCGCCAAGATTTTAAGGGATCGCTGAGGAAAGGTACGCTGCCGGGAATCTAGTTGCCTCTTCCAAACGCGGCGGTGAGAAATGAGATTGGATTCCTCTGGAACTAGCCCATTGGACTCACTCCTTTCCGGTAATTATTAAATACCACATTACTGTGTAAAAGTCAAGAGAGATCTGTGCGTTTCTACATTTGTCAACGATATTGAATAAAAAGATTATGCAAAATAACGGTGTAAATGCAACTATAAGGGTGCGGTTTGCAGCTAAGCCTCCAGTACTTGGAATAATGAAGCCGGAACCAGCGTAGGATCCGTGCGAAAAACCGTCAGCAGCGCATCCAGATTCTCATCGTTGTGTTCAATTTCCCGGCAATAGAGCCGCAGGGCCTCGCGAAGTGGCAGCAGACTTGCCGTTCGCTCCACGGTCAGAACGCTGAACACGGCGAACTGCATCCGCCCCAGCAGATCGCCGTCGTTAATGGCTTTCAGTTCATAACGGAACAGAAAGTATGCGGCAATCCGTTCCAGCAGAGGGGCCGGCACCGTGCCCGGAACAGCTTCCGGCCCGCGGAGCAACAGCGCCCGCCAGTCACTGCCCAGAATTTCAAGACCGGACAGGATCTCCCAGCCGTGGGGAAACAGGTTGCCCCCGGTGGGCTGGGCGGAGGCGGACGGAGTTATCCACGCTCTGCACAGCTCCGGGAGCCGGTCTGCCGCGTCCTCGTCCAACAGAGATTGAGCCGCTCCGGCAAACGCCAGCAGCTCCGCAAACCGTGAATAAAGGTGACGGGAGCGGTCTTGCAAAATCTCCAGCGACTTTGCTCGAACGGCCAGCAGGGGAGAGAGCCACGGGTCTGCCGGCTCTCCCGCTTCGTCCGTCCGGAACAAGGGGAACGTCAGCGGCGAGGAGGAGGCCAACAGCATACGGCAGGCCTCCGGGCAGGAGGCGCACAGGGACGTCTCCCGCAGAGTCCCGTAGTCCTCAATAAACCGGGGGTGGCTGCGGCAGACCTCGCTGGTATGCTCGGACCCCAGCAAACGGTGAATTTCGCACAGGCCGTCCGCATCCCAGAAAGGGCAGCGGAGCGTCTCCGTTAGCGCAAAAAAGTCCTCTCCGTCCTCCGTTTGCAGCGCCGCCCGGAGACGATCCCCCAGTGGGCCGGGCAGGGTGCGGTAGAAATCGGCGGTGGATGAGTCGATCACCACCTCCCACCCTTTACAGCAGGAGTGGGGACACGCGCCCGCGAGACAGTGAAATTGATCGGAATAGTCCGGTGCGCGCAGGTCCATAACGCCGTCTCCTTTTTTAACGCTTCAGGCTGTCCACGGCGCTTTTCAGCTGATTCATGGCCTGTTCCAGTACGGAGCGGGGACAGGCGGCGTTCAGCCGCATGAAGCCGCTGAGGCTCCGACCGAAGGAGACGCCGTCGTTCAGGCCCAGCTTTGCCTTTTGGATCATGAAATCGTGAAGCTCCTGATTGCTCAGACCCAGCTCGCGGCAGTCCAGCCAGACAAGATAGGTGGCGTCGGGAACGTTGGGCTTAATTTGCGGAATGTTTGCGGCGCAGTAATCCTGGATATAATCGAAATTGGCGCTGAGATAGGGGAGGAGCTGATCCAGCCACTCGTCGCCGGAGGTAAACGCAGCCTCCATGGCGGTCAGGGAGAAGGCGTTGTTGCGGTGAATATCCATGCGCTGCCAGAAGTGGTCGTAGACCTCCTTCCTATGCGCGTTGGGGAACACCGCGGCGCTGGCCTGCAGGCCGGCAAGGTTGAAGGTCTTCGTGCCGGAGATGCAGGTGATGACGTTTTCCGCCACGGTGGCGGTGGGCGTGTGCTTTTTTCCGTGGAAGAGCAGGTCGGAGTGGATTTCGTCGGATACCAGCACCACATGGTATTTCTCGCACAGCTCCGCCATCCTCCGCAGCTCCTCCGGTGTCCAAACGATACCCAGCGGGTTGTGGGGATTGCACAGCAGGAACAGGTCACACTGGCGGAGCTTCGCCTCAAAATCCGCCCAGTCCACGGCCCAAGCGCCGTCCTTCTCCACAAACGGGCTCTCCACCACCACGCGGCCCCAAGCTTCGGCCATATCGTAAAACTCGGAGTACACCGGCGTCTGAATGAGGACACTGCCGCCCTCCGGGGTAAACAGCCGCACGCAGGCGGAGATGGTCTGCACCACCCCCAGGCTCCAACTCATCAGGCGCTGGTCGATGTCCCAGCCGTTGCGCCGCTTCTGCCAGCCGCGAATGGCGGCAAAGTAGCTCTCGGGCCGGGCGGTATAACCCCAAATGCCTTCCTCGGCGCGGGCTTTCAGCGCGTCAATAATGGGCTGGGCAGTCCGAAAGTCCATGTCCGCGATCCACAGGGGAATCACATCTTCCGTACCAAACTTCTTGAGCCGCTCGTCGTATTTGGCGGCATGGTTAGCCGAACGATCCATTACGGCATCAAAATCATATCTCATAATACCCTCGCTTCCTTTAACCACTTATACATTATATAAAAGCATCACACAGGAAAGATCCTTGCAATTCGGTATTTTACCACGCTTTTGGGTCAGGCGCAATCCCGCAAAACGCCAGGCTCCAAACGGCGGTTGAGCGGTAGGTAAATATGTACCGTTTCTGACAGGGAAGCCGACAAAATCTCGCATTTTTTGCTATTGACAAACGTGGACCCGGCGGTTAAAATGACTTCAAGCATTTTAGTTCAAATTTTTTTACTAAAAATTTTTAAGGAGCTTTTATAATGGATTTTGAAAAAGTACGCGACGTGATCGTGGAGACTCTGGCTTGCGAGGCTGATCAGGTGACCATGGAGGCCTCTTTGGCAGACGACCTGGGCGCCGATTCTCTGGCTTCCGTGGAGCTGGTCATGGCGCTGGAGGAGGCCACCGGCGTTGCAATCGACGACGCGGAACTGCCCAACCTGAAGACCGTGGGTGACATTGTAAAGTATCTGGAAGCCCATAGGGACTGATTTTTACAGATTGCCTGAAAGGGAACCGTTGCGGTTCCCTTTTGCACTCCATGTGCGTTTTTTGAACCGCCCGGCAAGGGCGGCAAAAGGCTTCGCGGCCTTCGGAGAGTCTTCGGGTGACCGCGGAAAAAGGAAGGAGAACCATGACCAATTCCGAGATTTTCGAACTGCTGGACCGCTTTGAGCGCAGCAGCGTTTTGACCATGAAGGTGTGCATCGGCGGCGACACGCTGGAACTCAGCCGCGCCGGGACCGCCGTTGCGCCCGCCGCAGCAGCCTCTGCGGCGCTCGCCGCCGTCGCTGCACCCGCATTCGTTGCGGCACCCGCACCCGCCGCAGAGGAGCACCTTGTGATCCGCGCCCCACTGGTAGGGACGTTTTACGCTGCCGCCGCCCCCGATCAGCCGTCGCTGGTAAAAGCCGGAGACCAGGTCCACAAGGGACAGACCGTGTGTCTGATCGAGGCCATGAAGATGATGAGCGAGGTCACCGCCCCCTGTAATTGCGTGATCGAGGAGGTACTGGCAAAAAACGGCGAGCTGCTGGCTTTTGACGCGCCCGTCTTTCGCTATCGGGAGGCATAAGCATGTTCAAGCGCATTTTGATCGCCAACCGGGGCGAGATCGCGCTGCGGGTGCTGCGGGCCTGCCGGGAGATGGAAATTGAGACTGTGGCGGTGTATTCCACCGCCGACGCTGAGGCACTCCATGTCCAGCTGGCCACCCAGAGCGTGTGCATTGGCCCGCCGAAGGCTGCCGACAGTTATCTCAATCAGTCGGCCCTGCTGACCGTGGCAAGAGCCACGGGCTGCGACGCCGTTCACCCCGGATACGGTTTTTTGTCAGAGAACGCCGACTTTGCCGATGCCTGCGCGGAAGCGGGCTCGAAGTTTATCGGGCCCTCCGGCTCCGCCATCCGCAAGGCGGGAAGCAAGGCCGCCGCCTGCGCGCTGATGAAAGCGGCGGGAGTTCCTACCGTTCCCGGGTCCAACGGCCCAGTGGCCGATGCGGACGCCGCGCTGAAGATCGCGGCGGAGGTGGGCTATCCCGTGCTGCTGAAGGCCAGCGCCGGAGGCGGCGGACGGGGTATCCGCAAAGTAAATTCCCCGGAGGAGCTGCCCGCCGCGTTCCATGAGGCCAGCGCGGAGGCCGTGGCCTGCTTTGGCGACGGGACCATGTATCTTGAAAAATTTGTGCAGAACCCCCGGCACATCGAGTTTCAGATTCTGGCGGACAGTCAGGGCCACACCATCCATCTGTTTGACCGGGACTGCTCGGTTCAGCGCCGGAATCAAAAACTCATCGAGGAAGCTCCCGCCCGGTGTCTCACCCCGGAGCTTCGGCAGGAAATGGGTGCGGCGGCGGTCCGCGCGGCTCAGGCGGTTGGCTATGAAAACGCCGGTACGGTGGAATTCCTGCTGGCGGAGGACAACCAATTTTACTTTTGCGAGATGAACACCCGGGTGCAGGTGGAGCACGGTGTCACGGAGATGGTCACCGGTATTGACATCGTGCGCCAGCAGATCCGTATTGCCGCGGGTCTGCCCTTGGGTATGAAGCAGGAGGACGTGAAGCTCAGCGGCCACGCCATTGAGTGCCGCGTCAACGCGGAGGACCCGGAGGCGAATTTCCGCCCCTGCCCCGGAACGGCCAGCTTTGTTTATTTCCCCGGCGGCACCGGCGTCCGAATTGACTCCGGACTGTATAGCGGCTATATCCTGCCGCCCTACTACGATTCTCTGGTGGCAAAGGTTCTGGTCCACGCCCCCACCCGGCTGGAGGCGATCCGCCGGATGCGCCGGGCGTTGGAGGAGTTGACCATCGAGGGCTTCCCAACGAACGCGGGACTGAGCCATCTGATTTTGTATCACCCCGACTATGTCCGGGGCGTGTGTACCACGGCGTTTCTGGAAAATCACCTCCAAGAGCTGGTGGACTGGGATCGCCGGGCGGCGGAAAGTGAGGCTGCGAAATGACGTCCATTTTTGCCCAGCGTCGGCAAAAGCTGCTGGCGATGAAAGCCTTTCGGGACGGGCGGATCCACACGGCCCCCGCCGGTACGGTCTGCCCCGGCGGCGGCCAGACCGTGGGTGCAGGTGAGCTGGCGCAAGCGCAGTACGTCTGCCCTTACTGCGGATACCACCTGCCTTTGGGCGGCTATTTCCGCCTCAGTACGATTCTTGACCCCGGCTCTTTCCGGGAACTGAATGCCCGCCTGACCTCCTCTGACCCACTTCATTTTCCCGGCTATCAGGCAAAGCTGGAAGCCGCCCAGAAGAAGACCGGCCTGAATGAGGCAGTGGTCACCGCCGTGGGCACGGTGGACGGGCGCAAGTGTGTGGCGGGAGTTCTGGATGGACGGTTCTTCTTGGGCAGCATGAGCGCCGCCGTGGGCGAGAAGATTACCCGGGCCATTGAGTATGCGACAAAATACAAGCTTCCCTTGATCCTTTTTTCCGCCAGCGGCGGCGCCCGGATGCAGGAGGGGATTCTGTCCCTGATGCAGATGGCCAAGACCAGCGCGGCTCTTGCTAGATTCGACGAAAAGGGCGGCTTTTTCCTGTCGGTTTTAACAAACCCCACCACCGGCGGCGTGACAGCCAGTTTTGCGAGCCTTGGCGACGTGATTCTGGCGGAGCCGGGGGCTCTGATCGGCTTTGCCGGGCCTCGGGTCATCGAGCAGACCATTGGCCAGAAATTGCCGGAGGGCTTCCAGCGGGCGGAGTTTCAGCTGGAACATGGTTTCGTGGACGCGGTGGTGCCGAGGAGCGAGCTGCGCGGGGTGATTTCCCGCCTTCTGGCGCTCCACGAGAGAGGAGGCCGCAATGGCTGAGATAATGACTGCCGCGCAGAGGGTGACGATTGCCCGCCATTCGCAGCGGCCCAATGTACAGGAGATTATCTCCGGCTTGTTTACGGACTTCTTTATCCAGCGGGGCGACCGCTTCGCCGGAGAGGACGAGAGCATTCTGGGCGGCATCGCACGGTTCCACGGGCGGCCCGTCACGGTCATCGGCACCCGCAAGGGCAGGACGCTGGATGAAAATCTCAGATACAATTTCGGGATGCCCTCTCCGGAGGGTTATCGCAAGGCGCTGCGCCTGATGCGGCAGGCAGAGAAATTTCACCGCCCCATTCTGACCTTTATCGATACGCCGGGCGCCTATCCCGGCATGGAGGCCGAAGAGCGGGGCCAGGGTGAGGCCATAGCCCGGAATCTGATGGAAATGAGCAGACTAACCGTGCCGGTGGTTGCCACCGTCACAGGGGAGGGTAACAGCGGCGGCGCACTGGCGCTGGGTGTTGCCGACCGGGTTCTGATGCTGGAAAATGCGGTGTACTCCATCCTCTCCCCGGAGGGCTTTGCCACGATTCTGTGGAAGGATTCCTCCCGGCGTGAGGAGGCCTGTGAGCTGATGCAGCTGACGGCTCCGGATTTGAAGCGGCTGGGCGTCATTGATGAGATCGTCCCGGAACCCGCGGGCGGCGCGCATCTGGCGCCGGAGATCGCGCTGCGCGAGCTGGAAAAGGTCCTGGAACGGAACCTTAAGGCCCTCTCCCGGCAGAGCGGCGAAGCACTGGCGGCCGGGCGGTATCAGAAATTCAGACAGATGGGGACACCCCCGAAGGAGGACCAATGAGCGGAATCAAGATTTGCGGCGTGGGACATTACGCCCCGCCGAAGCTGATGACAAATGCCGATTTAGAGAAGATTGTGGACACCAGCGACGAGTGGATCACCTCTCGCACCGGCATCAAAACCCGCCATCACTGCGAAACGGAGACCCACTCCGACATGTGCCGCGAGGCGGCTAAGATGGCGCTTCGAAAGGCGGGCGTGAAGCCCGAGGAGATCGGGGTGTGCATCGTTGCCACCCTGTCCTCGGATTTTTTGGCGCCCTCCGCCGCGTGCCTTGTGCAGCGGGATCTGGGACTGCGAAACGACACGGTCTGCTTTGACCTCAACGGCGCATGCAGCGGCTTTCTGTTTGCCATACACACCATGGAGTGTATGCTGGCGGCCTCTCCCCGGAAGTACGGATTGGTGCTGGGCGCGGAGATGCTCAGCCGGTTTATCAACTGGGAGGACCGGTCTACCTGCGTTCTCTTCGGCGACGCCGCGGGAGCCGCCGTGGTGGAGTGGAGCGAGGATTACGAGTCCATCCATGCGCTGCTTGGCTGCGAAGGCGACAGCGAGATGCTGGGCGTCACCGGCGCGGGCCACAAGGACCTACCCCAGATCTTTATGCAAGGCCAGTCGGTGTTCAAATTTGCCGTCACCGCAGTTCCGTGGTGCATCGACGAGGTACTCAAGCGCAACGGCAAAACCGTTGACGACGTGGATTTCTTTGTGTTCCATCAGGCCAACACCCGCATCATTGACCTGGCGGTGAAGAAGTACCATATCCCCGAAGAAAAGTATTACAAAAATATCAGCAAGTACGGAAACACCTCCGCTGCCAGCATCCCCATGGTGCTCAGCGAGCTTTCGGAGCTTGGAAAAATCGGCTCTGGCAGCCACATAATGATGGTGGGCTTTGGCGGCGGCCGTACCTGGGGCGCGGCGCTGGCGGAATTTAAGTAAATAGAAAGGACTTCCACGAATGCGGGGGAGTGACAGGATATGAGACTGAATGAACTGCTGGGAACGGAGTTTCCCATCATCCAGGGCGGTATGGCCAATATCGCCACCGGCGAATTTGCCGCCGCCTGCTCCAACGCGGGTGCACTGGGCATGATCGCCACCGGCGGCTGGGACGGAGTCCGGCTCCGTCAGGAAATCCGCCGGGCCAAGGAGCTGACGGACAAGCCCTTCGGCGTGAATCTGATGCTGATGAGCCCGTTTGCTGACGACATTGCGCAGGTGATTTTGGAAGAGGGGGTCCGGGTTGTGACCACCGGCGCGGGCAATCCCGGAAAATATATTCCTGCCTGGAAAGAGGCGGGCATTAAGGTAATGCCCGTGGTGGCGGCGGCAGTGCTTGCCAAGCGGCTGGAGCGTTACGGCGTGGACGCTTTTATTGCCGAGGGCACCGAGTCCGGCGGCCATGTGGGCGAGATGACCACCATGGCCTTGGTGCCGCAGGTGGTCGATGCGGTGCGCGTGCCCGTCATTGCGGCCGGCGGCATTGCCGACGGCCGGCAGCTGGCTGCCGCCTATGCTCTGGGCGCCATCGGCGCACAGGTGGGAACCTGCCTGCTGGCAAGCGCCGAGTGCCCCATCCATGAGAACTATAAGCAGGCGATTCTCAAAGCGAAGGACTCCGACACCGTGGTGACGGGCCGCAGCATTGGCGGACCGGTCCGGGTGCTGAAAAACAAGATGGCCCGCACGTATCTGGAGCTGGAAAAACGCAACGCCACGCTGGAAGAACTGGAGCACGTGACGCTGGGCGGGCTGCGCCGGGCGGTGCTGGAGGGCGACGTGGAAACCGGCAGCGTCATGACTGGGCAGGTGGCCGGAATGCTCCACGAGATCAAGCCCTTGCGTCAGATTTTTGCCGAGCTGGTGGCCGGAGGCGACGCCCGCATCAAAGAATTGGCGGCACAGCTATGAAGCTTGGATTTTTGTATGCCGGGCAGGGTGCGCAGCATCCCGGCATGGGCGCGGACCTGTATGAGAAGTACCCGGCGTTTCGGGCGGTACTGGACGGTGCGGACGTGAATTTCGATTTGAAGGCCGTGTCCTTTACGGACCCGGACGGTATTTTGAACGAAACGCAGTATACGCAGCCCTGTATGGTGGCCTTTGCCGTGGGACTGACGGATGTGCTGGCAGAGAAGGGAATCGTTCCCGCGGCGGCGGCGGGTCTTTCTCTGGGCGAATACTCTGCTCTGTATGCCGCGGGCGTGTTCGACGCAAAAACGGCTGTAAAAGTAGTTGCTTTCCGGGGAAAGGCCATGGCCGACGCGGCAAAGGGCGTGGAATCCGCCATGATGGCGGTGCTGGGCGCGGACCGGGAGACGGTTGCCGCCGCCTGTAAAGCCGCGTCCGACGTAGGTGTTGCAGAACCCTGCAACTTTAACTGTCCCGGACAGATTGTCATCGGCGGAGAGAGGGCGGCTGTTGAAAAAGCCGCTGTGATTGCCAAGGAAAACGGCGCGAAGCGCTGTATGCCTCTGAAGGTCAGCGGACCGTTCCACACGTCGCTTTTGAAGCCCGCCGGGGACGCGCTGGGCGCGTATTTCAAGACCGTGGAGTTCAAGGAACCGCGGATACCCGTCCTGCACAACTGCCTGGGCGGTGAGAAAAGAGCCGCGGACACCATTCCCGCCCTCCTGGAGCGGCAGGTTCAGTCCAGCGTCTATATGGAGGACTGCATCCGCGCAATGGCGGCGCTGGGGGTGGATGCCATTGTGGAGATCGGACCGGGCAAGGCATTGACCGGTTTTGTAAAAAAGACGCTGCCGGACTTTCCGGTTTTCGCCGTGGAGACGGCGGAGGATGTGGAAAAACTGCCGGAGCTGCTGAAAGAGGTGAAGTGCGAATGAATTTTAGCGGAAAGACCGCTGTGGTCACCGGCGGAAGCAGAGGACTGGGACGGGCCGTCTGCCGCAAGCTGGCAGAGGGCGGCGCGAACGTCGTCTTTTCCTACGCCGGGAACACCGCCGCCGCACAGGAGACGGTGAAGGAACTGGAGAGCATGGGCGCGGAGGTTCGCGCCGTACAGGGAAACGTAGCGGACAGCGAGGCGGTCAAGGCCCTGATGGATACCGCCGTGAAGGAGTTCGGCCACATTCATATTCTGGTGAACAACGCCGGTATTACCCGGGACGGTCTGACAATGATGATGAAAGAGGAAGACTTCGACGCGGTGATTGACACGAATCTGAAAGGTACGTTTCTGTGTATGAAAGCGGTGAGCCGCATCATGCTCCGGCAAAAATACGGACGCATTGTGAATCTCAGCTCTGTAGTGGGCATTCACGGGAATGCCGGACAAGTGAACTACGCCGCCAGCAAGGCAGGCGTCATCGGCATGACGAAGTCTCTCGCCAAGGAGCTGGCCGCCAAGGGCATCACAGTGAATGCCGTGGCTCCCGGCTTTATCACCACGGATATGACCGACGCTCTTCCCGAGGCGGCGAAAACCGCTTTACTTGCTACGATCCCCATGGCCCGACTGGGAGCGCCGGAGGATGTGGCGGACGCCGTGGCGTTTCTTGCCGGCGATGAGGCCGCGTATATCACCGGCCAGATCTTAGGTGTGGACGGCGGAATGGGAATGTAAAACGACAGGGAGATAAACGCGCCGGGATCTTCAGCGAACCGGGAAGCGTGAGTCCCCTGTACGGATAAATGCAAAAGGAGATAGCCAATTATGGACAAAAGACGAGTTGTGATTACCGGCATCGGTGCGATCACGCCCATCGGACACTCCGCCGCCGAGAGCTGGCGGGCGGTGCGGGATGGGGTGTGTGGTGTCGCCAGCATCGCCGCCTTCGACGTCACGGACCAGAAGGTCACGCTGGCGGCGGAGGTCAAAGACTATCAGCCGGAAGACTTCCTTGATAAAAAAGAGGCCAAGCACATGGCCCGCTTCACCCAGTTTGCCGTGATCGCCGCCCGAGAGGCGCTGAAGGACAGCGGGTTTGAGCAGGAACAGGCCGATCTGGACCGCTGCGGCGTCATCGTATCCAGCGGCATCGGCGGGCTGCAAATCACCGAGGATGAGCACGATAGGGGCAGGGAAAAGGGCTTTGACCGCGTGTCCCCCTTCTATATCCCCATGGCCATCTGCAACATGGCGGCGGGCCGCATTGCCATCGACTCCGGCTTCCGGGGAATGTGTTCCTGCCCGGTGACGGCCTGCGCCGGCGGCACCAACGCCGCGGGCGATGCGTTCCATTACATCCGGGACGGATACGCCGACGTGATGTTATGCGGCGGCAGCGAGTCTTCCGTGACGCCGCTGGCCATCGGCGGGTTCACCACCATGAAGGCCCTGACCCAGAGCCAGGACCCCAGCCGTGCCTCCATTCCTTTCGACGCGGAGCGCAGCGGCTTTGTTCTGGGCGAGGGCGCGGCGATCCTGCTGCTGGAAGAGCTGGGCCACGCCCAGGCCCGGGGCGCCAAGATTTACGCGGAATTCGTCGGCTACGGCGCTACCTGCGACGCCTATCATATGACCGCCCCCCTGCCTGACGGCAGCGGCGGCGCAAAGGCCATGGCCCTTGCGCTGGCGGACGCGGACGTAAAGCCCGAGGCTGTGGACTATATCAACGCCCACGGAACATCAACTCCACTGAACGACGCCGGTGAAACGGCGGCGATCAAGGCGGTGTTCAAAGATCACGCGAATAAGCTGGCCGTCAGTTCTACCAAGTCCATGACCGGCCACATGCTGGGCGCGGCGGGCGCGGTGGAGGCGGTGTTCTCCGCTCTGGCGCTAAAAGAAGGATACCTCCCCGCAACCATCAACTATCAGGTTCCGGACCCCGCCTGCGATCTGGACGTGGTGCCAAACACGGGCCGCGACAGCGACCTTCGTTACGCCCTTTCCAACTCGTTGGGCTTTGGCGGGCACAACGGCAGCATCCTGCTGAAGAAATGGGAGGCGTGAGCAATGGGAATGCAGTTTAATTCCGACGAGATTGCCGAGATTCTGCCCCATCGCTATCCCTTTGCGCTGGTGGACAGGATTGTGGACGGCGAAGAGGGAAAGTGGGCCAAGGGGATCAAGTGCGTGACGGTAAATGAACCGTTTTTTCAGGGACATTTTCCCCAGAAGCATGTGATGCCGGGCGTCCTTCTGATCGAGGCCATGGCGCAGGTGGGCGGTGTAGCCGTTTTGGCGCTGCCGTCCAACAAGGGTAAAATCGCCCTGCTGGGTGCGGTGAAAAATGCCCGCTTTAAGCAGCAGGTGACTCCCGGCGATGTGCTGGAGATAACCTGCACCCTGACCAAGCAGCGGGGCCCGGTGGGAATTGGCGAGGCGGAGGCCAGAGTGGATGGAAAGGTTGTGGCAACGGCGGAGCTGACCTTCGCCATCGGGCAATGAAGGCCCGGCCGCGCGATATTTAGTGGCGCAGATTTTGAAGGCGGTGAATTTTGCCATGCTGGATCAGCTCTTTTTTGAGGTTTACACAAAGTTTAAGCTACATTTCTACCAGGAGGTTTTGACCCGCTTTCAGTCGCGGGAAGCCAGCCTGACCACGGTGGAGACTTTTTGCATGGAGTCCATTCAGGCGTTTGGGAATCCCACGATCAATGAGTTTGCGTCTTTTCTGCACATCTCTCCGTCCAACGCCGCATATAAGGTCAACAGCCTGGTAAAGAAAGGCTATGTAGACCGGGTGCAGTCCCCTGAGGACCGGCGGGAGTATCACCTGCGGGTGACGCAAAAGTATGTGGACTACTACAATATCAGCACTGCCTATGTAAAGGAAGTCATGGACCGGATAGAGCGGCACTTTTCTCCCGCCGACTGCGCAAAACTGGCGGAGATCCTCAGCGTAATCAGCAAGGAACTGATGCCGGAGGTGGAGCTTCCGGATACCTCCGAAGCCGACAGATAGAAGCTCGCAAGGGATTGGAAACAGCTGCCATCCCGAAAAGTCGGGGAAATTCGGGGCGGCAGTTTAGCCGCCGCAGGATTTATCGAAAAGATTAAAAAAGGCGCGCCGCAGC
>Ga0183100_1000341_pt1 | contig 45330 bp, 42 predicted proteins | sample Biomet2_FD_127789 | JGI IMG/M metagenome (GOLD analysis project Ga0183100, IMG submission 127789) | Microbial communities from bioreactor (seeded with anoxic lake sediment) at LBNL, California, USA - Biofuel metagenome 2 | ecosystem: Engineered > Bioreactor > Anaerobic > Unclassified ... | reverse complement strand
GATAATTTTTTACAAATTTCTTTGATATGTTTAAGTTTTTGAGACAAAATTTTACCATCGCTGCCAACCCAAAACGGAGGCACTACAAAAGCAGCTGTTGATGGTTCTTCGGCTTCGGTAATATTAGCATTGAGTGAAGCAACAGAAAGAGATTCATCGACTGAAGTAATAAGTTGTTCACTATCATCATCACCCCATTTTTTGAATGGCCCAACAGCAGACACATGAAATTTACCATCGACACTAGAAACAAGAGAAACTGAAACTTGATCTTCTTGAATATAAATTAACCAAAAACTATTTCCCTCCATAGTATAAGGATACTATAAAAATGAAATATATTATTTATGAAAAATTATTCCCCCAATTTTAGCTGAAAAAATGCCTTTACAAATTCAGTAGGAAGATGAGAATCACTTAGAGAAAGTTTTCTTTCCATATTTGGATTAAATTTTGGTGTGTTAACTTCAGCAACTTTTAATCCATCTTTACCAGCAATAAAACACTCAACCCAGCCAGAAGATAGTTCAATTAAAGGGTTCTCTTCTTGGCTAGCATTTACTGGATATATTTCTACTTCATGGTTTGGATTATTTAAGTCCAAACGTAAACAGTAGCCACTCCCTTCAACAGCAATTCTTTGACACAAAAGGTTTTGATCGGTAATTTCCATAATACTAGTTGAGCCAAAAGGTAAAATTTCAAAAACAGAACCATCTGATTCATTACCTTTTGAATCAAGAAAAGAATAGCTGAATATTTTATATTCATCGTTTGGCTGATATGGAGTTTGATCGGTTACAATTTTATGGACTTCATTGCCAATTTTGACACTTTGATTTTTTGTACTAACTCTTAATATTTCACCGGCCATGATGATATTTTATCATTATTTAAGTACCGCGTAGATGCGGCGCTTGCCACTGCCGGCGGATTCTTCTTTGGTGATTTCAAAAGTTCCTAGTTCACTGGTGTTGGTGACGTGAGGGCCGGTGCAAACTTCTTTGGAAAAATAATTATCTTGGTTACCAATAGTGTAAACACTGACAATTTCGGGATATTTATTGCCAAAGAAAGCAATAGCGCCTTCTTTTTGAGCTTGAGTAAAAGGCATAGTTTCTTTGGTGACAACTAAATTGGCTTTAATTTGTTGGTTAACTAATTCAGAAACTTGTTTTAATTGATCTTCGGTCAATTTGTCACCGTGAGAAAAATCAAAACGAAGTCGGTCGGCAGTAATATTGGAACCGGATTGTTGAACGTATTCACCTAAAATTCGGCGTAAAGCAGTATGAAGTAAATGAGTAGTGGTGTGATATTTAGTAATAATTTCGGAATTATCTGCTAGACCGGACTTGAATTTGCCAGCAGAGAGAGTCTGGGATTGCTTTTGATGAGCTTCTTTGGCTTGATTAAATTCGTCTAGATTTAGAGATAAATTATTTTTAGCTAGTTCTTCTTGAACCATTTCAATAGGAAAACCAAAACTTTCATAAAGGGTAAAGGCTTCTTTACCAGAAACATTATGATTCTTTTCAATAAGTTTATTAATTTCAAATAACCCTTTGTTTAAAGTTTTTCTAAATTTGTTTTCTTCAGCTTCTAAAATAGAAATAATTTTTTCTCGATTGTCATTTAATTCTGGGTAAATGCCAGCATAATTATCTTGATTGTCTAAAACTGCATCGGCAATTTGAGAAATAAAATTAGTTTCGATACCTAAAATTTTGCCTTGTCGGACAGCTCTTCTAGTTAGACGGCGAAGAACATAACCAGCTTCTTTATTACTTGGCTCTACCCCATCGGCAATAATAAAAACAGCAGAACGGATGTGATCAGCGATGATACGAATTGGTTTTTTGTTATTGTTGTCGGAATATAATTTTCCAGAAATTAGTTCAATTTTTTTAATAATTGGTTGCCAAATGTCAGTTAAATAATCGTCCGTAAAACCATTCCAAATAGCAAGATTTCGTTCGACACCATAGCCGGTATCAACATTTTTTTGGGAAAGTAACTCATATTTACCATCAATAGTTTTGTTGTATTGCATAAAAACGTCATTACCGATTTCGACAATTCGTTCTGTTTTACAACCAGTTTCAAAATCAATTGGACCAGCTTGAGGATCTAAATCGATGAATATTTCGGTGTCTGGACCACAAGGGCCAGTGGCGCTAGCTGGACCCCACCAATTGTCTTTTTTAGGAAGATAATGAATTCTATCTTCTGGAATTCCCTGTTTTAGCCATAAATCGTGAGATTCTATATCTTTCGGAGCGTCAGTGTCGCCGGCAAAACAAGTGACATGAATTTGCTCAATTTTGTAATTGAGATGCTTAGTAAGAAGTTCAAAACTCCAAGGAATCATTTCTTTTTTAAAATAATCACCAAGAGACCAATTACCTAACATTTCAAAAAAAGTGTGATGAAATTTATCACCAACTTCATCGATATCGCCAGTGCGAACACATTTTTGAACATCAGTAAGGCGTTTACCTAACGGATGAGGTTGGCCAAGTAAAAAAGGAACTAAAGGATGCATGCCGGCAGAAATAAAAAGAGTGGTTGGGTCGTTTTCAGGAATAATACGGGCAGAAGGAATCTCAACGTGTTGTTGGGAGACAAAAAAGTTGATAAATTTATCCTTTAATTCACGAGCTTTCATAGAAGGAATTATAGCAGGAAAGCTATTTTTTGGGCTTGACAAACATTTTGGGAATTGGTTTTTTGGGTTTGATGAAAACAGGGGTGATTTCAGTTGGTTTGGTTTCTAATACTGCGGCGGGGTCGGTAGCGATTAATTTTTTGATTGGAGGGTTTGATTTTAGGGGTGAAGATTTCGATTTGTTTGATGATTCTTCTGATTTGGGAATCAAATTTTCAAAAAAAGACTTTATTTTTTTCTCTAATTTTTCAAAAACTTCAGATTTATTGTTTTTGTAGATGATGACGGCGATAACGGCTCCGATGATAGCACCACAAATAAGGCCAAAGATGAAACCGGAATTTGATTCAGAAGAACAATTTTCGTTTTTACAATTACAAGATTTACTCATCTTTTTTATCTTTTTTATCAAAAAATTTATTAAAAAAGGAAAAACCGTTTTTAAAACCCATGACAAATTCGGAAATAGAAGAAACTGGTTTAGCTACTGAGCTAGTGATAAGATGAGTATCGTCAAGAATTTCATTAGTTTTCTTGAGAGTGATGTTGAGTTGCTTGAAAAGCTTGACTAGCCAAATGCCAGAAACAACAATAATAGTAGTGATAGCAATCAGACTAACGATGATTATTATTTGAGTTATCTCCATATAATTAGTATAAACTAATTTTAATTAGAGTGCAGAATTTATCGTTTTTTCTTCAACAGTAGTTTTGCCATTAGGTGAAGTAGATCGAATTGTGACTAAATTTTCTCCAGTATTGAGATTAATTTTCTTTTGGAATGTGCCATCGTTATTAACCATGATTAAATCGTCGTTAATTCTAATTGTAGATTCTTGATCAGTAATTCCATTAATTTCAACTGTTGAGGCAGACACTGTGGCCTCAAGCGGCCAATTAACTTTAAGTTTTGGAGGTAAGTGAAATTTGTAATACTCGGAAATTAAATAAAAAATAAAAATAAAAATAACTAAGATAAGAGAAATAGTAAAAGTTACTTTTGGAGTAAAGGAAAAAGAATTTTTGATAGAATTTTTAACTTTATTTTTTTGTTCAAAATCACGACGAAACAAAGCTAGAACATCTTTACCATTGAGCCCTAAATAATCGGCATAATCTTTGATAATTAAGGAACAATATGGCTCTTGAGGATAACAACCGACTTCTTCGTTTTCTAAAGCCTCAAGATATTTAACTGAGACTTTAAGTTTTTTGGAAATATCGGCTATATCCCATTCTTTGTCGAGACGAGTATTCTTGAGTAATGATGAGGCTTGAAACATATTTTAGTTTTATTCAACATTATCATCAGGACTGTTGTGAGCAACCAAGATTTCTCTGGGTTTAGCACCATTAGCTGGACCAACAATACCTGCTTGCTCTAATTGATCTAAGACTCGAGCAGCGCGAGCATAACCAAGTTTTAGTCGACGTTGCATCAAAGATGATGAGGCCTTACCTAAGTCCTGGACAAGTCTGACAGCCTCATCAAACATAGGATCTTTATCTTCCAGGGCAGCACCGGTTGACGGAGCATTCTTGGCCGTTGGACGGCCACCAGAAACTGGCTGATTAAGAACTTGATCATCATATTCAGTAACTTTTTGGGCTTTAAGAAAGTCTATAAGGTTGTTAATTTCTTTATCGGAAACGTAACAGCCTTGGACACGAACTGGCTTGGCTAAATCTGGTGGCATATAAAGCATATCTCCCCGACCAAGTAATTTTTCAGCACCTGGTGAATCTAAAATTACTCGAGAGTCAGTAACAGAGGCGACAGCAAAAGATAAACGAGTTGGAATATTAGCTTTGATAAGACCAGTAATAACGTTGACTGATGGACGTTGAGTAGCTAAAACCAAATGAATACCGACAGCCCGAGCCATTTGGGCAATACGACAAACATTATCTTCGACCTCTGACGGCGAAAATAACATGATTTCGGCTAATTCATCGATAAAAATAACGATATATGGGACAGATTGAAAACCAGATAAATTATTGTAAGCTTCAATATTTTTAGCTCCAACTTCGGTAAAAGTTTTGTAACGTCGTTCCATTTCAGCAACGGCCCATTTTAAGGCAGAAATAACTTTTTCTGGTTCGACAATAACTGGAACTAAAAGATGAGGAATACCATTGTATGGAGTAAGTTCGACTCGTTTAGGATCGACCATAATCAAACGAACTTCGTCAGGAGAGGCACGGAAAAGAATACTATTGATCCAAGAATTGACACAAACTGATTTTCCCGAACCGGTTTGACCAGCAATAAGAACGTGTGGCATTTTGGTGATGTCAGCAACTTTTGGATTTCCAGCAACGTCTAAACCTAATGGAACAGTAATTTTAGTTTTAGCATTCTTCATGGCATCTGATTCCAAAATTTTTCTGATAGGAACAACTTCAAGGGATTTGTTAGGGACTTCAATACCAACTAAAGCTCGGCCAGGAATTGGAGCTTCAACACGAATCATACCTCCTGGAGCAGCCAAAGCCATAGCTAAATCATTGCTCAAACTCATAATTTTGGCTAATTTTGTGCCTAAAGCAACTTCAAGGGCGTATTGAGTAACTGAAGGGCTGTCGTTGATTTCAGCCACTCTGGCAGTAATACCGAAAGAATCAAGAGTTTGTTCTATAGTTCGGGCATTTTTACTGACATCTCCCCTGTCAGCTTTGGCACCTGGAGTATTGTCAAAAATATCAATTGGTGGATATTCCCACATTTGATGGCCAGACGAACTCAAAACAGAAGTACTTTGATTGTTAAAATTATTTTCTGAAGCTTTTAGAACCGGTGGAACATTAGCCACATTAAAATCTTCTTTGGTATCTTTTTTAGGATTATTTTTTAATTCTGCAGCCGTAAGCTCAGATTGATAAACTTTATTTTTATTTTTTTCTTCAGCTTTAGCTTTAATTTTTTGAGCACTACCGATAGAATATTTTTTGATTAAATTAAAAATAAATATAAAAAACTTAACTACTTGAGCGACTGAAGTATCAAAAAGGATAACGAATCCAACGATAAAAGAAAAAATAAAGATGATAGTGCTTGGAGCTTTACCAAAAAGAGAAACAAGTTGTTCAAAAAAGAAAATACCAGAAACTCCTTGTTGAAATAAAGAAACCATAGCAATAAACATGATTAAAAACCCTAAGAATACGTTTAAATCTTTGAGTGGAGTTTTGATTTTAGCAAATAAAAATGAGGCCAAAAACAGAAGAAACGGAACGAGAATAGCCCCAAAACCAAAATACTGAACCAAAATATTATTGATGGCAATGGGAACCGGACCAGTTTGCAAAAAGGAAAAAATAGAGATTACAGTTAGAATTAAGAAAAAAATGAAAAATATAGTCTGAATAGTCTCAGGTTTTAATTTGAGACTAGGGAGAACTGTTTTCTTTTTTCGACCACGTTTAGCCATGAATACAGTATATAGTATTTAGAACTAATTTCTAATTACTAATTTCCAATTTCTAAAGTAATTTATCGATAGAGACAATATCACTTTGAGACTCGTTACGCTTTTTTCTTTCAACTCCACCGTTTTGAAGACTTCTTTTACTGATGACGAGTCTAGTGGGAATACCGATCAAATCAGCGTCGGCAAATTTTGCCCCGGCAGCGACATCAATGCGATCGTCGAATAAGACTTCAATATTTTTATCGAGTAATTTTTGATAAAGATCTTCGGCTTGTTTTTTGATATCTTCATCAAAAAGATCCAAACCAATTAAATGAATTTGATATGGAGCCACAGACTCTGGCCAAATAATACCTTTGTCATCGTGATGGGTTTCGATAATTGTAGCTAAAGCACGACCAACTCCAATACCATATGAACCCATGTAAATCTTTTTTGGAGTTCCGTCTTTATCGATAAAATTAATATTCATTGGGTCACTGTAAACATAACCAATGTTAAAAATATGACCAAATTCAATTGTTTTAATAAATTTTAGTTTAGATTTTTGACATATTGGACAGAGATCCCCTTCTTGGGCTTCGGCAATATCGCCAAAAAATTGACATTCAAAATCACGACCATAGTTAACATTAATTGAATCAGTGTCTTTTTCTTTTTGGCCACCAATAAAGTTATGAACTGTTTTTAGAGATAAATCGCCAGCATAAACAGCTTTATGACCCCAGCAATGAACCCAACCTGATTTAGTACCAATGGATTTTAAATCATCATCGGTGGCTGGTTCAAGTTCACCTTTGGCACCAACTAATTTGGCTAATTTTGCCTGATTTACAGATAAATCCCCTCTAACCACTCCAATAATAATAGTCCCGTCGGCATCTTTGTAGACAACATTTTTTAAGTAAAATTCTTTCGGTTTACCATAATTTTTTATATTGTCCTCCATGGTCAAAACCCACTCTGGTTGAGAAACAGTTTCCATCGGCTTAATTTCTTCATCAAGATTAATGTCTTTTCGAATAAATTCAGCTTTTTCTAAATTAGCAGTATAACCACAGTCACATTTTGCAACAGTGTCTTCACCAACATCAGTTTCGACCATGAATTCATACGACTGTTGACCACCAATAGCACCACTGTCGGCTTCAACAGGAATAGCATTTAAATCTAAATCTTTGGCAATATTTTCGTAAGCTTTTTTATATTGATTAAAAGTTATTTTTAAACTTTCTTCGTTTTCATGAAAAGAATATGCATCTTTCATGACAAATTCACGAACACGAAGAAGACCTCCGTTTGGACGAGCTTCGTCTCGAAATTTTTGAGAAAATTGATAAATATTGATTGGTAAATCTTTGTAACTTGGGCTAAATTGATCAACTAAATCTAGCATAACAACTTCAGCCGTCGCACCAAGAGTAAATTCAGCATCATTTCGATCTTTTAAAACCATCATAGATGAACCGAATTTTTTATCGCGATTAGCTCTTTGCCATAATTCAATTGGATGAAGAGTTGGAACAATTACTTCTTGAGCTCCAGTTTTTTCAACTTCTTTTCTAATTATGGCCTCAATTTTTTTAGAGACGATAAAACCAAGAGGTAATAAAGAATATCGACCAGCAGCTAGTTGACGAATAAATCCGCCTTGAAGCAAAAATTTATGACTGACAGCAGACGCTTGGCTGCTGACATTCTTGACTGTTTTACCAAAAAGTTGTGAGTATCGCATGAAGGTATTATAACGTAAATGTTTGTCATAATTCCAGACAATGAAGGAACTTTGCCCAGATTGTGCCATTTTAGGAAAATGCTTATTTGAAGGATATGCCACCCTAGTGGCTGCAGAATTAAATTTAAAAAAAATTACCGATCAAGAAGTACTACAATCAGCAGCATTTGAAGTTCATCAAAAAATTGCAGCAGAAAGAATTGCTTTAGTAAAAAATCGTAATTATTATTTTATTTCTATAAGATCTGGCCTTTGTTCAAAATAACTATCATCAATGTGAGTATAAGAATCGAAACTGTTTTTTGAACCTGTTTCTGTTAAATTTTTAAGGGTAAATATGTCAATATATTCTATATTGACACCTGCAGCTGAAGACTGAGCAATTTGAACTACACCAGAAGCATAATCTATATCGGTAATTATTGCTACATGTTTTCCTGTGCTGTTATTCTGATATACAAAGTCTCCTATTTTAATCGTTGCAAGTTTATCTTGTTGTTGTGAAGAATTGCTTGCCATAAGTGAATTATTATTTTTCTCATAGCTTCTTACATCTTCTGTTGAATCTTTAAGTCCTACATCATAACCAGCGGCTCGATATGCCCATTCAACGAACCCAACACAGTTGAGACCTGCAAGAGTACGACCTTCCTCATCTGCTGTTACTGTAGCACCCCAATTACTGGTGTACGTAAAAGTACTATCTCTTCTAGTGATAAGTTGGAAACCTGGACTAGTGATTTGATTTGGGTCGGTTGTAAGCCCATCATCTGAATGATAAGAAATGGCATAAGGAAATTCCTTAGCTAAATAAAGAGCGGCGGCGGCAACTCCAGCTCTGGTTCTCATGCCTCCGGCAGCATTGATTCGTGCCATTAATTCCTTTTGATATTGAGTTAAATCCATACCAGGTTTTATTTCCGGTTTATCTTCATCTCTATTAGAGTACCACCCATCAGGAATATTCGTTCCATAGAAAATCTTATCCCCACTAACCAAACACTTTTTACCTGTATCTACCATCGTATTATCTGAGCACATAAATAAAGCATAAGAATAATTGTATTTATCTGTACTTCTACAGTCAATACTCCCGTCAATACAACCAGTATCGATAGTTTTATTAACACAACAAACTTGACTATCAGGACAACTATTATTAATAATCCCTATTTCTTTGCTATTTGTACCGTAAGCATAACGGATATACTGTTTATTGGAACATTTTAATTCACAAGTTCCTCCCATATCAGTACAGCTAAAACTATTGACATTCTTTTTCACCTCACATTTCTTTGTTGTTAAATTACAATAATTGCTAGAACACATAGTTTTTACCGTACAAGCCTCACCATTAGCTTTCTTCGTTTCACACTGCTTAGTAATTAAGTTACAATAACCACTAGTACAATCACTGGCAACATTACAAGAGTTACCGTCAACAACTGTCTTCTTCACACATTTTTTAGTCGACGAATCACAAATTCCACTAGCACAATCACTATTCACAGTACAAGCCGAACCAGTCCCAGCATTACTAGCAGTGTTGATAGTGTCTTCAGTAGTCTTAACAGAAGCCACAAAAGTACATGTTTGGGATGTTGTAGGGCTCCCTTTATTACATCCATCAGGAGATTTACCTGTTACATTTCTAGTCTGTTTACCACTCGATGGACAAGTACTCGGACTCCAAGGAGAATAAGTATAGCTACAAGTGACTTTAGCAGGACTAGTAACCGTAGTTGCTGTTGTGGTTGTAGTGCACTTGCATGCACCAGCAGTACATTTCGACTTACAAGAAGATAAACTGCTAGTAGAACCTCCTGTAACTTTTACTCCTTGAGAGCTCCCTACGTAACAAAAACACGTTGTCTTTGTCTTTGTTGCGGCATTGCTTCTGTTCTCTTGATTCTGTTGCGCTAGTTTAGTGACAACTGGAAGAGAGATAGCCATCAACAACATTCCAATTAAAACAATAAGATTGGCAAAACCATTTACAGATATTACAGTCGTTTTCATTTTAATTATTAATTTTAAGATATTTATTAATTTGTTCCTGACTCGACAAAATTAAAATTGTTGCTTCATCTGTTAATTTATTTTCACTAGTTACCTTAATAGTAGCCATCCCTGTATTTAATGCGGTGATTAATCCATCTCCGGTTACACTCAAAATATCTCCGTTATCTACAGACCAAGTTATTTTTTTATTTACTATGTGTTCAGGTTCATATTCAATAGATAATTGTTTCATTTGATTTTTATATAATACCAATCTTGACAAACTTAATTTAATTTTTTCTGGATATAAAACTGGTGTTGGAGTTGGAATGGTGGTTGGTGTTGGAGTTGGAATGGTGGTTGGTGTTGGAGTTGAAATGGTGGTTGGTGTTGGAGTAGAGGTTGGAGTTGGAGTTGGAATGGTGGTTGGTGTTGGAGTAGTGGTTGGAGTTGGAGTTGGAATGGTGGTTGGTGTTGGAGTAGATTGAAGTGTTGGAGTTAAAGATATTATTGGAGTAATTATTTCAGCTGAAATTTTTGATGACGATATATTTATCTCTTCGTTTTTTTTAGTATTAGAACTAACAACTATTTGTGTCGGTGTTATGACTGTTTTAGTATTTGTTGGGGTAATGTAAATCTGAGAAATTAAATTTTGATTATTATTTTTATTTCTAAAAGAAATTATCAAAGATGAAATTGTTAATGACATGATTAAAACTCCATAAGAAATTTTAGTGCCCATGTCCATATTTTTAATCCAGTTCAAAAATCGACTCACATTAAAATGTTAACATTTTTTTGAATAGTAAAAATAATCAAAATAGAATATTGTGGAAATTTATTTTGAATTTGTCAAAGATATTGAATGTTCAAACCTCAATCACCAACGGCAATACCATTGGTTGACGGCCGGTTTTTTGATAGATAATTTCTTCGATGTGAGCTTGAATTTCTTCACGAATAAATTCAAAATTGGCTGGAGTACTAGTTGCTTCGTTAAATTTATTGACGACTTCTTGTTTTAAATAACTGATAAGATCGGTGTTTTCTTTTACAAAGACAAAACCACGACTTAAAATAACTGGATCTTTTTCGAGTTTTCCGGTTTCTTTGTTCATTAATAAAACAACAGAGAACATACCATCTTCGGCTAACAATTTTCGATCACGCAAGACAGTAGTACCAACATCACCAATTCCAAAACCGTCGATTAAAATCTTACGAATAGGAATATGAAAGTTAGTATCGTAAGTGCCATTGCTATAAAAATTAACTGAAGCATCAAAATCAGGGAGAATTATTTTATCTTCGGAATAACCTAATTTTTCAGCTACACCTTGATAACACTTTAAATGTCGGAAATTTCCACCGATTGGTAAAAGATATTTTGGTTTTAAAAGATTAATTAAAAGAGCATGTTCTTTTTGGTAACCGTGACCAGAAACGTGAAGTTCTTCTTTTTCACCATAAACGACTTCGGCACCCATTTTGGAAAGAGTATCAATCATGGTATAGATATTTGAAGTGGTACCCGGAATATAGTCTGGAGAAGAAAAAATAACTTTATCGCCGGATTTTATTTTGATACGATGTTTTCCCATAACCATTTTGCCAAGAGCAGAATCTGGCTGACCAGCAAAACCAGCGACTAAGAAAATTAATTTGTTGTCAGGAAAGTTTTTGGTACGTTCAGGTGGAATGATGTCAGAATCAGTGAGAGTAAGATATCCCAAATCTTTGGCAATATTAATAGCTTTATCAACTGAAAAGCCGACGATAACTATTTTTCGACCAACACCTTTGGCATATTCAATTGCTTGAGACCAACGAATGATGTTACTAGAAATTGAAGTAACAAAAACCCGGCCTTTGGCTGAAGTAATTTCATATCTGAAATTTTCAGCAATGGAACTTTCTGAAGGAGACCAACCTTCTTTGTCGGCACCTAAACTATCAGACATAAGAGCCATAACTTTTTGTTCACCAATGCGAGCAATGTGAGCAAAATCAGCGCCTTTACCGTCAAGAGGAAAAACATCGAATTTAAAATCACTTCCATGATAAAAAATCCCTGCTGGTGTAGTGATGGCAAAATGAAAAGTATCTGGAATTGAATGAGTAACTCGAATTGGATCAACAGTAAAGACTCCTTTTTGAATAGGGATACTGTCTTGATAAACAGTTAAATTAACCCGAATATTAACTTCAGCGAGACGTGATTCGATAAAAGCAGCGGCTAATTTTGGAGCAAAAATAGGAATATTTTGGCCTAAAATTGGCAAAATAAAACGTACGGCTCCAATATGATCTTCGTGACCGTGAGTGATAAAAATACCTAAAATTCGGTCTTTTTTGTCAGCAAGATATTGAGTGTCAGGGATTTGAAGATCGACACCAAAGGCGTCTTCTTCGGGAAAACCAACACCACAGTCAACAATAATGATTTGACTTTTGGTAGCATCACCATTGGGAATAAATTCGTAAACGAACATGTTTTGAGTGACATCCCCAAAACCACCAAGCGAGCTAATTCTAAGACAATTTTGATTTGACTTAAATTCTCTAACCGGATTTTGAACTCCAATAAAATTGGAGATATTATTTATATTTTTTTTATTATTTATGTTTGTATTTGTAATCATTTGTTTTTTTATAATTAAATTAATTTGATGCTTTTTTATTAAAAATCTTATTTAGCGCATCGGATATAAGATTGCAATTTTTGAAATTTTCCTTGGTTGATTCAGAATCATTATCACTGGGGGCCCACCCGGTACTACATCTATAATCTGACCATAAGATTTGATCTTTATCAACATATACAGGACTGGCAAATGCTGTTGGAGCGTCAGGCACAACACCACTTTCTGTTTCACTATGGATTTTTTGTAATTCTAATAAAGACATTTTGAAATAGTTTGGTGTTTTATAAATTAAAATGCTATCTGTTAGAGTGAGTCTTTCAATTGATCCAGTTCTGATAGTTTTAGTAAAATTTTTGTATTTTTCGGTAACTTTATTTTTTAGTTCAGTTGTATTGGCAAGACCATTTTTTCCATCCCAACATAAATAATAATCGCAGATGCCAGGATCATCACCAACACAATCATTCCCGTGTTGATCAGAATATTCACAAATATCATTTTCATAGTAAATACTGGAATAAAAAACATCATTAAAAATAACTCCTTTTAAGTCGTCTATTAACGTTTCAGATGATTGATTCTTAACTGGGGTTGATGGTTCTTCTGTTGGTGTTATTGTGTTAACTGACTGTAAATTGGTTTTATTTTTTGAGTAGAAAAATAGATAATAAATAAATAAAACTAAGACTAGAATTAAGGCATAAAGACTAATAAAGAAAAATATCTTGTATTTATTTTTAACGTGTGAATAGTGAATTATTTTTTGTTCCGATTCTTCCATAGGAGAGAATTGTTTTACCATTGAGGTAAGAAAAATTTAATATTTGATTCATCGACTATCACTTGTTTTGCCTTTCCCTCAAAAATAATTTTGGCAGTTTTGCGACAAAGACCTTCGATGTTTCGTTGTAAAGTACGGACTCCAGCATCAAAACCAAGAGGGCGAACAATTTGGCCCCATAGATCAGGTTTAATTTGAAGTTCATTAGGTGTTAAACCGGCAAGCTTAAGAGCTTTCGGGAAGATATATTGACGACCAATGACAATTTTTTCATCATCGTTATATGAAGGCATTTGCAAAACTTCAAGACGGTCCATGACAGCGGTAGCAATACGACTTGTATTGTTGCAGGTGGCACAAAAAATAGCCTGAGATAAATCGACTGGATAATCAATGTAATGATCAGAAAAACGATTGTTCTGTTCTGGATCGAGAATTTCGACTAAAACACCCATAATAGTGTTGAGAGCATCATCGGCCACACGATCAATTTCATCGAGAAGAATAACTGGATTACAACTTTTGGCAGTAATTAAACCTTTGATAATTTGACCAGGTTCAGATTCAGGATGAATTCTAGCTTGACCACGAAGATATAGAGGGTCTCCTAAACCTCCGAAAGGAATACGGATCAGTTGGCGACCTAAAACATTAGCGATAGATTTGGCAATAGTAGTTTTACCGGTACCGACTAGTCCAACAAAAAGTAAAACTGGAGGTTTGATTGGTTGATCAGGATTTCTGTCTCGCTGAAGAGCTAACACGGAAATATATTCCAACAAACGTTCTTTTACATCTTCTAGACCAAAATGTTCTTGGTTAAGCTTTTCTCGGGCATATTCAATATCTAAAATATCTTTGGTTTGAGCAAACCAAGGAATTTGAATAATATAACTGATATATTTAGATGCAGTTTGATAATTATTCCAAAATGTTTGTTCATTTTGAGAATTGATGGTAAGTTGGGCAAAAAGTTCCTCAAGATTGCTAGTTAATCCCTCGGGCAATTTAACTGATTCAATTTTTTTTCTTAAATTCTCAATTGCTTGCTGAGTAGTGAGTGCATTAGTATCCATATAAAAAGTATAAGCTATTTCGAGTCAAAATTGTAGGAAGCATTAATAAATTTTAATGCTTCCTACAAAGATTAATTTTATCTACGAGGGCGGCGATTACGATCACCCATTCTGGAATCAAAGTTGCTGAATTGTGGGCGATGATCAAATTGGGCTCGATTATCAGAGGCGGCATCACGAGGTTGTCCTGGGTGAGCGGCTTTGAATTCTGGAGAACTTAATTTAATTTGATGATTGTCATTGAAACCAGCAATTTGAACTTTGAGTTTATCCCCTACTTTAATAATAGTGGATGGATCGGATAAAAATCCTCCGGTCATTTCTGAGACATGAAGTAAAGCTTCACGACCAGGTAAGAATTCGACAAAGGCACCAAAGTTTTCAACTCGAGTAACAATTCCATCATATTCTTCACCGACTTGAACCTCTTTAATCATGGCTTCGATTTCGTAAGCAGCATCATCAATGGCTTTTTGATCTTGAGCCGAAATTGAAGCGGCACCAAAATCATCAATATCAATTTGAACTTGATATTTTTCCATTAAGGCTTTGATGGTTTTACCACCACTGCCGATAACTTCACCAATTTTATCTTCTGGTAATTGAACCAATTTAATTTTTGGAGCAAATTGAGAAAGCTGAGCGCGTGGAGCAGCTAAAACAGATTCCATTTTGTCTAAAATTTGAAGACGAGCTTTGGTAGAGGCCACAAAAGTGTCGCGAATCATTTGGAGAGTGAGACCTTCGCGTTTGATATCCAATTGAATTGCAGTAATACCGTTTCGAGTACCAGTGATTTTGAAATCCATGTCACCAAAATGATCTTCAATACCAGCAATATCGGTTAATAAAATATATTTATCATCAGTTTCAGCCATAAGACCGATAGAGATTCCAGCGACTTTGTCTTTGAGAGGAACACCAGCGTCCATTAAGGACATAGTAGAACCACAGGTAGACGCCATAGACGAAGAACCGTTTTGAGATAAAACTTCTGAAGTTAACACGATAGTATAGGGAAAATCAGCTTCACTAGGAATGACCGGAATTAAGGCTTTTTCAGCTAAAGCACCGTGACCAATTTCACGTCGACCTGGTCGGCCAGTGCGGCCAACTTGACCAGTAGAAAAAGGCATAGCGGAATAGTAATGAATATAGTGTTTGGTAATTTCACCATTTGAATCTTCTAGATATTGTTTTTCAGCTAAAGGAGCAAGAGTAGTAACTGTAATTGCTTGAGTTAAACCTCTTTCAAAAAGAGCTGAACCATGAGTACATGGTAAAACACCAGCTTCAATATTCAACGGACGAATTTCGTCTAAAGCTCGTTTGTCATAACGAGTGCCAGAGATGGTTTGAGCTCGAACATATTTTTTAAGAATTTCATCAACGGCAGCAAGTAAATGATTGGTTGAAACTTCTTCCGATTCGATTTTATCTTTGTAAATTTCTTTAACTTTGTCGATAATAATTTCTTGACCAACCATATGAGCACCATCGACACCTTTGTCAAAAAATTCTTTGACATCAGCAGTAATTTTAGATTCGACTTCTTTGATTAAATCGGCAGATGGACCAGCTGTTTCGAATTTAAGTTTTTCTTTGCCAACTTTGGTAGCAAATTCAGCAATTTGACGATTTACTTCGTCACCAGTGGTTTTAGCCAATTCAATGCCTTGAAGCATAAGATCGTTTTCGACGATGTTACCATCGGCTTCGATCATATTAACGCCTTTTGGACCAGTGCACACTAAAAGATCAAATTTGGATTTAAGAAGTTCTTCAAGATCAGGATTGACTACTAATTGATCGTTGACACAACCAACACGAACAGCAGAAACTGGACCACGGAATGGAATGTCGGAAATGGCTAAAGCAGCAGCAGCAGCGGTAAAAGCTGGCATAACGACATCATGATTTTTATCATTACTTAAAACAGTGGTAATAATTTGAACTTCATTTAAAAAACCTTCTGGAAATAAAGGACGAAGGGATCGGTCGATAATACGGCCAAAAAGAACAGCAGTATCAGATGGACCACCATCTCGTTTCATCCATTTGCCACCTTTAACAATGCCACCGGCATAAAGTTTGTCGACAAATTCAACAGAAAGAGGAAAATAGTCTTTGGATTCATCCAATTTTCCCATTAAAACAGTAGCTAAAACAACAGTGTTGCCGAATTGGGCTACGACTGAAGCATTGGTTTGAGGAGCGAGTTTACCAGTACTTAGACTGATATGCTTATCACCCACGAGGATATCTTGTGTATACATAATATATTCAATAATAACTTAAATAAAAACAAATTACTTCTTTAATCCAAGAGTTTTGATGATAGCAGTGTATCTTTCTGGATTATGAATAGAGAGGTATCGAAGTAAACGTCGGCGTTTAGCAATTTTAGTTAAAATACCACGTTTAGCTGGAGAATCATGCTTATTTTCGGTTAAATGTCCTTGGAGTTTCTCAATTTCTTTGGAAAGAATAGCAATTTGGATTTCTGGAGAACCAGTGTCACCCTTAGCCTGAGCATGAGTAGTAATAATGTCGTTTTTTTCTTCTTTGGTTAATGCCATAGAATTTAGGGCTAAAATCGGTAAAATCTATAATATTTTGGAATGGCTACCAAAAAACCGTTTTTAGTCTAGAGTGGATTATAACACATCAATAACAAGTTCCATAAATTTCTTTTGGAACTTGATATTGGTTAACGACTTTACAATCAGGTGCATCTTGTCCTGTAGTAACTATTTTCCATACTCCGTTTATTTTAGCCGCAATCCAACCATAGCCGGGGCCATCTTTAATAGCACCAGCTCCACCAGTAGCATAATTACCAATTATTTTTGATATCGTAACAGTAAAATTAGGATTATTAGTTGGATTAAGTAATGCAGATATTTCTTTTAAAGGATCAACTTCTGTTTTTGTGGGGGTAATTGATACTTTTTCGATAATTGGAACTGCGGTTGGAATTATTTCCGTTTTTGTAGGTGTAGGTGATGTTTCTTCGATTGTTGGGATAGTGGTTGGAATTACTTCAATATTTTGAGTTGATTCTAGTTGTTTAATCTTGGTATTTAAAAGAAAATAAAAGCCAATAATTACGCCTAACAATAAAATGATTGAGGTAATAAAAAGATATTTAAAAACATTTTTATTTTTAGTTGGAAAGGTTTGCTGAATAGGTTCAATAGGTTGAATATCTGGTATTTGATTTATGTTTTCCATGATTAAATATTAACATATAAAACAAAAACGGAATTTACTTTCTTGATTTAATTTTTAAGATATATCAATATTAATAATATGTCTGATGTAAAAGTTACTTATAAAAAGAATTTTGATGGGTGGAATGTTAAGAAAAAAGATATAAATTCTAATGGGTATAATCCTCCGATGTTTAAAGAAAGAGATGTGTGGTGGGTGTCAGTTGGAATTAATGTTGGTTTTGAAGAAGACGGAAAACATGAAAAGTTTATTAGACCAGTTCTAGTGGTAAAGAAATTCAATCGAATGTTATTTTTAGGAGTTCCGATGAGCACAAAATTAAAAGATAATAGATATTATCTACCTGTGACAATAAAAGATAAAACTGTATCCGTTTTAATATCCCAAATAAGAGTTTTTAGTACTTTAAGAATGCAAGACAAATTAGGGGAACTTGATAAAAACGACTATAAAAGGATAATTATTGATCTCAGAGAAAAACTTTTTTCTCTTCCTTCTCATTGCTGAGGAGGAAGCCGTGGCTAGTGCCAATTTGATTGTATTGTATCAAAAACTAGTGTCGGTTGTCAATCTTAAGCGGTGGGAATGGAATTAGGACCTGATTGATTTGGGTTGAACTGAGTTGATTGGTTGTTTAGTTGAGGGATTTGACCGTTGGAAACTGGGGTTTCCATTAGGGGTTGAGTGGCACGGAGACAGACGGCACCGGCTTCGAAGGTTTCGGGGGAAACGTTGATAGAGAAAGATTGAGTGGCAACGCGCAAGCCGATTAAAAGATCTTTGGCAGAATCTAGGTCAAGATTTAACCCAATCATAGGTAATAAAAAGGTGAAGATTTCGGAATATGGAGCATCTTGATCAACTAAACTGGCTTTAGCCCAAGGTTTAATATTATTGGTTGGAGAAATTTGAATCCAATTACCAGAATTGACTAGGTTGGAATTAGATCCAAGTAACGACTCGTCACCAAGAATAAAATTAATGTCAGCAGCACCTGATTGATTGGCAACTAAAATTTGATTTTGAGTAACTTTGGATGAACCGGGTTTAGTTTGAATAACTAAGTTTAATTTACCATTATCTTGATTGTAATTAACAGTTTCAATTTGTTCGACAGGATAGTCAAGAGTGATAACTAAATCATTTTGGCTGATGGTATCAGAAACTAAATCTAATCCGCTTAATTTAGAATAATTAGCATCAGGTTTTTGAGGACAAAAAACTTTAGCATCAATATTATTATTTTTTTTAAGAGATAAGGCCAAGGCCAAACCAGAAGATAAGCTATCAATACTAAGGTTAGGTACCACAACTAGAGCAGTTTTTGCTCCGCTAATCAGACTTTTTATTTCATCAACACGATAATTTTTCATAGATAAGAAAACCTGCTTATTTTTAATTCTTATTTAAGAAACTTAATTCTTATAGGCTATTATAACATCTCCAACCTTAAAGTCAACGTAAGGCTTAAAAGTGATACCACAATCAGTACCTGATTTAATTTTTTCAATAATTGCTTTGGCTTGATGAATACCTTCAACTTTGGTGTCTTTGATAATTTTATTGTCGCGTTTAAGATGGATTAAATCCCCTTTTGAAATTTCACCTTTGGTACATTGCATGCCAGCAATACGGACTTTATCGATTTTAAATTCCGCTTTGATTAAACCTTCACCAATAATAGTTTCGTCAATAGTAGGCTCAAGCATTTTGAGAACTTGGGTTTGGATGTTTTCAATAATTTCATAGATAATTTTTGATTGAAAAACTTTTACCCCATTAGTTTCGGCTAATTTTAAAATTTGTTTTGGAGTATTAACATTGAAAGCAAAAATTTCAGCTTTGCCAGTGTCCGCCATAAAAACATCAGTATCAGTGACAGCACCAACGCCCTCTGAGAGGATATAAACATCATCAGAAAAGCTATGTTTTAAAGCTTGTAGAGTGCCTTCAACATCGGCTTTTAAAATAACTTTGAGCTTGGGGTTATTTTCGTCATATTCATATTTGACCTTACATTCGGTAATAGTTGGTTTATGTTGTTCTGGAGTAACAAGACTGCCAACACAAGGAACTTGTTCAAAACCAAGAATTTCAGCTGGAGTGCTAGGACTTGCAGATTTAATATTTAGACCTTTGTCGTCAACAATGGCTTTGACTTTACATAAAACATTATCGGCATAAACCGTGTCGCCTAGATTAAGGGTACCTTTCTGAACAATGATTGAAGCAACTGGACCACGAGATTTATCGAGTTTGGATTCGATAATAAAAGCTTGAAGTGGGGCATCTGGTTCTGAGGTTAATTCCATAACTTCAGCGTTAAGCTTGATTAATTCTAAAAGTTTGTCGATACCTAATCCAGTTTTTGCAGAAATAGGAACTACAGCAGTTTGACCACCATATTCTTCTGGAGTTAAACCAACTTCAACTAATTGGCCTTTGATTTTTTCGGGAGAGGCGCCTTCAAGATCCATTTTATTCATGGCGACAATGACTGGAAGATCGGATTTTTTGATATATTCGATACATTCTTTGGTTTGAGGCATGATACCTTCGGTGGCAGCAACAACTAAAACAACAATATCGGTGATTTGAGCCCCACGAGAACGCATGTCACAAAAAGCAGCATGGCCGGGAGTGTCAATAAAAGTGACCCCTTGAACTTGATAAGCTCCGATATGTTGAGTAATCCCTCCGGCTTCACGTCGAACAACATCAGTGGAACGAATTTTATCTAACAAACTAGTTTTGCCATGATCAACATGACCCATAACAGCCACAATTGGCGAACGAAATCCCGTGGATTTATTTTGCGTCATATTTTTAAAAACCAGGAACTATGAATTTATTCCTGATTTTGGGTTATTTTTATTTCCAGTCCAACCAATTGTCCAGCAAGTCTAACGTTTTCTCCACCACCACCAATAGCTAAGGCTAATTGATTTTCAGGAACAGAAACGGTAGCTAGACCACGGTCAACTGAGATGACTTTGACATCTTGAGCCGGAGATAAAGCCTGAATAATAAATTGATTGATATTTTTAGAATAAGCTACTACATCAACCTTTTCGGTTGTTGGAAGCTCATTTAAGATAGCTTGGATACGAGAACCTTTTTGACCAATGCATGATCCAACAGGATCAACTCCTGCCTGAGTAGAAGAAACAGCGACTTTAGTACGTTCTCCAGATGATCGAGCAATTTTTTCGATGGTAACAGATTTATTACCAACTTCAGGAACTTCACGAGCAAAGAGTTGTTTGATAAATTCTGGATCACGTCGAGAAAGGATGATTTCACTTTTTTCAGTTTCATCATCTTTGACAATTGCTTTGAGCAAGAACCATTTACGAGCTCCTAATTGAATAGTTTCGCCACGAATCTGTTCATCTTTAGGGCAAATACCTTCAGTTTTACCGACACCAACAATTAATTTGTACGGATCAGATCGCAAAATAATACCTGGAACTAAAGTTCCAATTTTCTTTTGAAATTCAACGATAACTGTTTCTTTTTCGGCTTCATGAATTTTTTGGTCAATAACTTGCTTAGCGGTCTGAGCGGCAATACGACCAAAACCAGGAGGAGTAACATCAGTTTGTTTTTCACCATCAATTCGGAAAACTTTAAATGAGCCACTTTCCGGAGAAAGCTCAACAGTAAAATTATCTTCGTCTGGAATAATAACTCCATGTTCTTTTTGATCACGTTTATAGGCAGAAATTAGACCAAATTCAATAGAATCTAGAATAGATTGAACATCAATATTTCGTTCACCAGCGATTTGAGCCACAGCAGCGGCAAATTCTGTTTTTGGTAGTTTTTTTAAATCCATAATTTCTCCTTATTTTTGTGTGGTATTAAAAAAGGGGCTGTATCAGCCCCAAAAGTTTCAACACAACAAAATTATTATGAGCAATTATAGCAGAAATTAAATTAAAAATACAGAAAATGAACTAAAGTCCGAGTTCTCGAATCAGTTCTTTTTGACGTGATGATAGATGGTTAGGAATTTCGATCATAAGACGAATATAAAAATCACCCACTCCATAACCGTTAACATCTTTTATTCCTTTCCCTCTTAAACGAATTAAAGTATTTGGCTGAGTACCTGATTTAACTTTTACTTTTAAAGGTTCACCGGTAATTGTAGGAACCTCAATATTAGTGCCTAAAACAGCTTGGGAAAAACTTAGGCTAACAGTGATGAAAACATCGTTGCCTTCACGTTTAAAGATTTTATCAGGAAGAACATCAATATAGAGAATAAATTCTTGAAATCTAATTCTTTGACCATCACTAACACCCGCAGGAATTTTGATAGTTCTTCGTTTGCCATCAATGTTAACTTCTTTTTCACAACCATTAGCAGATTCTAAAAAAGAAATACTAATTTTATAAGTCTCTAGCCTTCTACTTTGACGTTGTTGGCTAAAACCGCCACCACCAAAAAACTGTTCAAAAATATCAAATGGATTGCTAAAACCACCGAAATCAAAATCTGAATTACCAGCATTACCGCCCTGAGTGTAAGTAAAGTTAAATGGACCGTTTTGTTGAGTATAAGTGTGACCACCAAAACCGCCTGAATTTGGGTCAAAAGCTGCATGGCCATATTGGTCATAAGCGGTCTTTTTTTGATCGTTACTCAAAACTTCGTAAGCTTCATTGATTTCTTTAAATTTTTCTTCGGCATCAGGAGCTTTGTTACGATCTGGATGAAACTTTAAAGCAGCCTTACGATAGGCGCTTTTAATTTCATCTTTGGAAGACCCTTTGGCCACTCCTAAAACTTCGTAAAAATCTTTTTTCATTCGAATATTTTAACACTCTATTTACCTGTAGAGACGCCACGCATGGCGTCTCTACAATAGGTCATATTTTTATTGAACCACCTCACCTTCTTCGGCTTCTTTTTTATCGTCAGACTTAGCGTCTGTTTTTGGTTCTTCGGCGTTTGGTTGGCCAGCTTCTGGGCCACCAGATGGTGGAGCAGATTGTTGATAGATAGCGGCACCAACAGTTTGCAAGATTTGGCCTAAATCTTCAGATGCTTTGTTGAGATCGTCAGCTTTAGCATCAGATTTATTCAAAACTTCTTTGGCTTCTTTGATTTTAGCTTCAATCTTTTCTTTGTCTTCTGGTTTAACTTTGTCAGCAAAATCTTTCAAAGTTTTTTCTCCAGAGAAAATAGTGCCGTCGAGCTTATTTTTAGCCTCGGCTAAAAGACGTTTGTCTTCATCTTCTTGAGCATGAGCTTCGGCGTCTTTTTTCATTTGCTCAATCTCTTCATCTTTAAGATTGGTAGCATTTTGAATAGTGATGCGTTGTTCTTTGCCAGTGCCTTTGTCTTTGGCGGAAACTGAGAGAATACCGTTACTATCGATATCGAAAGTGACTTCAATTTGAGGCATACCACGTGGTGCAGGTGGAATACCGTCAAGAACGAATCGACCGAGCGATTTATTGTCGTTGGCCATGGGTCGTTCACCTTGCAAGACATTAATTTCAACTTGAGGTTGATTGTCTGAATAAGTGGTAAATACCTGAGATTTCTTGGTAGGTACGGTAGTATTTCTATCGATTAATGGAGTACGAACACCACCGGCGGTTTCAATTCCAAAAGTTAATGGAGTAACGTCAAGAAGAACAATATCTTTAACTTCACCAGTTAAGACAGCTCCTTGAACAGCAGCACCGATAGCGACAACTTCATCTGGATTAACGTTATTATTTAAATCTTTACCAAAGAAGTTTTTGACCACTTCTTGGACTTTTGGCATACGAGTCATACCACCAACCATGATAATTTCTTTGATATCAGTTTTGGTGACACCAGCATCTTTGAGAGCTTTTTCTACTGGACCAATAGTTTTTTGAATTAAATCATCAACTAATTTTTCCAACTCAGAACGAGTCATCTTTTTAGTCAAATGAAGAGGTTGACCATCTTTTTGAGTTAAGAAAGGTAAATTAATTTCGGTTTCAGCAGAATTACTAAGTTCGATTTTGGCTTTTTCAGCAGCTTCACGAACACGTTGTAAAGCTTGCGGATCCTTGGATAAATTAACTCCATTTTGTTTTTGGAAATCATCAACAATCCAAGTAATAATTTTTTGATCAAAGTCATCACCGCCAAGGAAAGTATCACCATTGGTTGATTTAACTTCAAAAATACCATCACCAATTTCTAGAATAGAGATATCGAAAGTACCACCACCTAAATCATAGACAGCGATAGTTTCATTACCTTTTTTATCCATACCATAGGCCAAAGCAGCAGCAGTTGGTTCGTTGACGATACGTTGCACATTAAGTCCAGCGATTTCACCGGCTTGTTTGGTAGCTTGACGTTGAGAATCGTCGAAGTAAGCAGGAACAGTGATAACAGCGTCAGTAACTTTTTCACCAAGATATTTTTCAGCATCGGCTTTGCATTTTTGCAAAATCATAGCGGAAATTTCTTGAGGAGTGTAGACCTTGCCATTAATTTCGACAGCGGCCATATTGTCTTTTCCAGAGACAATTTTGTATGGAGCAACTGATTGAGTCTTTTTAACCTCAGGATCATCAAAACGACGACCCATTAATCTTTTGACACTATAAATAGTGTTTTGAGAATTAAGCACCATCTGGCGTTTGGCCAAATCACCGACCAAGTTTTTAACTGGTTCGACAATTGAAGGAATAGTATTGCGCCCTTCAGAACTGACAATAACTTTAGGATTACCACCTTCCATAACAGCAACGCAAGAGTTGGTAGTACCTAAATCGATTCCGATTATTTTGTTTGACATAGATTAGTTAATTAGCTATTAGTTATTAGCTAGTAGCAAAAAAATAAATAATTAATAATTTAATTTAGGTCGGATTTGCCGACGACGACTTGAGCGGGTCGGATAACATGACCATTTAATTTATAACCTAACTTACGGACAGTAATTACTTTATTATCTTCACCAGAGGTAGTTTCAGTGCACTCCATGGAAGCAGGATCAAATTCAGCATCAAGAGGATTAATTTCTTCAACTCCTTCTGATTTGAGAGCAGAAGCGAATTTATCTATAGCCATTTTTAACCCAGGATCTGAAAGATGGCTGTAAGCCAAGTTGAAATCGTCAAGAGCTTCAATCATTTTGGTAACTACGGCAGTAGTGGCCAAAGTAATAAAAAATTGTCGCTGAGACTCAACTCGTTTTTCCAAATTGGAATAATCAGCTAAAGAACGGCTGAGTTTATCTTGTAAAACAAGATTTTTTTCTTCTAGTTCCTGGATTTTAGCGACAGTCAAATCCGGATTAGCTTTTTTTGTTTTTGCCATAAAAGTAATTAACGTGTAATTTTAGATAAAAGTTGAGCAAAGTAGTCAACAACTGGAACAATGTGAGGGTAATGGAAACGAGCAGGTCCAATAACCCCAACAATGCCTCGATGTGGACCAGCTTCGTAGTTTTGATAAACAAAACCACATGGTTCAAGATGTTCAATGCCTAAATCTTCACCAATTAAAAGATGAACCACTTTTTCGTCATTTAAAGATCCTGCTTTATTAATAATGTCAAACCAAAAAGCATAATTATCAAGTAAAGATAGGACAGTTTTGGTAACATCAATATTGTAAAATTCTGGTTCTTCCAAAAGATTGGAAGCACCATAGCTACAAATGGTACCGTGATCAGTAGTAGCAATAGCCATAGAACGAGTGTTGGAGGCTAATTCTTTGGTAACTTCGCGAAGTAAACGTTCAAATTCGTTGCGATAATCCCAAACTTTTGCCTTGGCGCCAACTTCTTCACTAGCAGATAAAGCTTTTGGAGTCATAAGATTACGGACGTAATATTTTAGACCCATAGAAGTGGGAGCACGGCCGGCAGATAAATGGCCTTTTTTAAGAAAGCCCATTTGGGTTAAAGTAGACATTTCATTGCGGATAGTAGCCGAAGAAATTCCTAGTGAGAATTTTTTCTCGAGAGTTTCTGATCCGACTGGAGCAGCCGTTTCAATAAACTCTTCAGTAATGCACTTGAGAATCTTGATTTGTCGTTGGGTTAAATCTGACATATTAGCAATATAATAGAATGACTGCTAGCGAGTGTCAAGAGGGAAAAACAAAACTAGTGATGTTTATTCTTATGTTTATTTTTCTTATGTGTCTGGTCTTGTTCTCGCCTATGTTCCTGTGCAGCAAAATATCTACAACGAATCTCTTTTAAATCTTCTATTCCTTTAGAGATATCGCCTGCCGGAAGAAATGACTCTAAAACATTTCGGATACGATGATCACTAAAACCAGGACGAGTGGCAGCTTGACAACATGGGTCGTCTGGGCCAAAAGTCCCAATATCCTTAATAGGGATCCCTATTACTATTAATCTCTTTTCTACATCTAACAGATCTTGTGCAGCAGGTGTCAACTCTTTACTTATTCCCATTTTATTTTATTTTGTAAATTGGTAAGAGATAAGTTTATTATAGTACTTTATTGGGAGAGTGGATTGGTTTGGGGGCGCGGTAGCAAATAAAGAAGAGACAGATAAAAAGACAACTGAGAAAAACAAAATTCATTAAATATAATTGATGGAAAAATCGCAAAAGTAATAAACTGATGAGGTAAAGTGAAATGAAAATATTTAAACAGTGGTTTTGGGAAAAAATATAGGTGGTGGCGATAAAACAAGAAAAAAGAATTAAGAAGAAGATAATTTTAGACCAAAGAGAATCAGGGGAAACAAAGTAGGTAAAAACAAAAAAATTAACCCAAAAAATTACGGAAAAAATTAAAAATTTTTTATTCATGGAGGGTTTTGATTTCCTGAGGTTCTTCGGTTTTGATTTTGTTGACGATTTTAACTAACTGATTAGTACGAGTAGTGTCGACAGCGACATATTGTTTTTGAAGAGATTCAATCCGAACGCCAAGATCTTTGAAACCTTTGTTGTAGTTTTCAAATTCTTCGCCAAATTTTTTGATGTAACCAATAATAGTGGCGACATTTTTTTGGTAACGAAAATTGTCATAAGCTTGGTGAATCATCCGTAAAATAGCGGTAAAACTAAATGGACCGGCTAAAATAACTTTTTTGGCCATGGCATCTTGCCAGACTTCGGGAAAACGATCGTAAATAAAACTAAAAATCATTTCATTAGGAATAAATAAAATGACGAAATCAACGGTATTTTCTTCGGGATTAATATATTCTCTACTAGTCACCTCTTTAATTTTGGATTTGATATCTTGTTCAAATAATTTTTTGAAACGTTCCTTTTCTTCTTTGCTATCGGCTTCACTCATTTTGACTAAATTTTGATAAGGGAATTTGGAATCGACATTGACCTTCATACCATCGGGCATATAGACAGTAAAATCAGGTCGGGAAGTGTCACCAGAGACTTGTTTGTCGTAACTGACTCCACTGACAAAGCCAGACATTCTAAGTAAATCCTCGGCCACTTGTTCACCAAAAGCGCCACGCATTTGATTGTTGCTTAAAACATTTTTGAGTCCTTCGGTGGTAACTTTGAGTTGGTTGGTAAGAGTTTTTTGTTCTTCGAGTTTTTCGGCTAAAGTAGAAAAAGAACCAGTGCGTTTGATTTCGACTTCTTCCATTTTTTTATTATTTTTTTCGATTTCGAGCAAAGCTCGGTTGACCAATTGTTCGATAGCTTCTTTTTTATTATTTAAATCGGTACCGATTTTTTGATCCGCCATAGTAATCAATTGTTGATTGGCATTTTTTAAAACTTCAGGAAAAAGTTGGTTTAAAGAATTAGAAATTTCTTTTGATAAATCATCGGAATTTGATTTTTTACTTTTGATAATCAAAAAAACTAAAGTGGCGAGAATTAAAACTAGAAGGATATAAACGAAGGTCATAGAATGATTGTAGCATTTCAAGTAGGGTACAAAATGTACCCCAGTAGAAATTTAACTCATTATTATAAAAATTTTTCTATTTTTTTACCTTCAAAAAGAGCTATTTTATTGGTTTCCATAATTAATGGTACCGAATAAAACCCAAAGTGTAAAGAATTAAATCATCCACGTGAGTTCTCAATCTTCCCCCTACCCCCTTCTTTAACAAGACGGGGGCATATAAAATTATTTAATGAGGAAATGGGTTGATTATGAGGCAATTAATGAGAAAAGAAATTGTGTTAGATATAGAGATGGACTAGTAATAATGTCTCGAAGAAATAGAACTAAACCAACGGAGACAGAAAAAATAATTTGGGAAAAAGTGTTATCAAGAGATAAAACTGGTTACAGATTTTTGAGGCAAAAACCAATTGATAGATTTATTATTGATTTTTATTGCCCAAAATTATTACTAGCAATTAAAATTGATGGTGGTTCTCATATTAAGAAGAAAGGAACAGATGAAATGAGAGATAAATTTTTAAAACAAATTGGTATTACAACAATAAGATTTACTAATGAAGAAGTATTAAATAATATTGATTCGATAAAAAAGAAAATTACTGACTTAATTCCCCTCTTGTGAAAGAGGGGTTAGGGGAGATTGAAGGGAATAGAAATTTATTTATTTCCTGTTGTCCCGAAGCCGCCGCGGGAGGCATTGCCCATGGTTTTGACTTCTTCGAACTCGAAGTTTTCGCATTTGATTAATAAGAGTTGGCAGAGACGGGTGCCGCGTTCAACTTTGACTGTATTGTCGGTAAAATTTTGAACTAGAAAGTTGTACTCATCATTATCACCGCAATAATCTCTGTCAATAACGCCAATGCCGTTAATGGGCATTAAGCCCATTTTGTGAGTAGAACTTCTGGCGGCCAAAAGGATAAAATAACCATCGGGAATTTTGATAGCGACATTCATAGGAATGTAAGTAATTTCTTTGGGTTTAATTTCCATGTCGACTCGGGAACACAAATCAACCGCTACGGCACCGGCAGTTTTGTGAACTGGTAAGGGTAGAGATTTATCGAAACGTTTTATTTTAAGTTTCATTTGAAATATTTTTCAAATAAATAATGAAGATGGTCGGGGTCATCACATTTGGGGGATGGAGTGAATTCTAAATTTAGAATTTTTTGATAGGTGTCGGTAATTAGTTGGGACAATTGAGAAACATGTTCGTCGGTGATTTGGAAATCAACTTTTTTGAAATTACCCCGAACGTCTTTTTCAATAAAATCAATAGTCCCCGATTGGACATGATAAGGGAAACCAATGGAGTGTTGGCACAAAAGTTTATAAAAAACCAATTGACGGAAGTAGTCACCATCTGGGGAAAGTTGTTGATATTTGGAATCAGGTTTGCCAGTTTTAAAATCAACCACGTTAACATTTTTACCATCAAGAAGTTCAATTTTATCGATTTTACCGGTTAATGGGATATCACCAAGGCGAGAATTGTAAAATTTAAAATCGTGTTCAGTAAAACAATTGCCATTAAAATCGTTTTGATAATGTTGGTAATAATCAGTCAGAATTGGAATACCTCTGTCTAATAACAATTGAAAATCAGCGGCAGAAACATTTTGTTTTTGAAGATTATCTTGAAAAACGGAAATGAATTTTTCTAAGGAAATAAGAGTGTTTTTACCTTTATAGATACTAAAAAGATAGTTGAGAGCGGCGTGGACACTGGTACCAAATGAGGCACTTAAATTTTTGCTGTCGGGAAGTCGAAGAATAGTTTTGAAAAAGAAACATAAAGGACATTTAAGATAAGAATTGAGATGAGTAATGTTGAAACGATATTCGGTGGCCAAATAATTTTTGAGATAACCGGAAAGGTTGAAAGAAACTAATTTGGGAGTAGTGTGGGTAAATAAATTTTGTAAGGCGGGAACTTCAGTACTAAAAGTTGAAGAAACTTTTTCAATAAGTGAGGGATCAATTTCATTAATAAAAATTGAAGGAAGTTGTTCGCGGCCGGAGTCGTTGAATTTGGTGTAAGAAATATAAATTTGGTTTTTGGCCCGAGTGAGAGCGACATAAAAAAGACGACGATCTTCTTCAATGTCTTTATCAAGTAAAACCGAAGAGATATCGGTTTTAATAATGCCTAAGGGTAATTTAATGTTAGTACGAGAAACAGAATTGTCCCAACGACCGGATAAAACTTTGATTAAAAAGACATGTTGAAATTCCAAACCTTTACTTTTGTGAACGGTCATCAGGCGAATACTATTGTCTAAATCATCAACCAGTGGCAAGCTGTTGATAGAAATTTCGTTTTCAACCAAAGTATCTAAATTAGTTACCCATTGATGAAGATCAATTTTTTCTACAGATAGGCTAGTTTTGAGGTGAGCATAAAGTCGATCAAGTTGTTTAAGCAAAGTAACATCACTGTGAGCCAAAACATATTTCAAAAAATTAAACTTGTTGATGACTTTAAGAAAAATTTCAGTGAGAGGTAAATTGGTTTTGTCTTTTTGAATTCGAGCAACTCGTTTGACAAAATTAGCTAATTTAATTTGAGTTTTTGGAGTAATACCGAAGTCATCTAGTTTTTTTGGGGCAGCAATTATTTCGGAAAGAGGCAAGTTGTTTTTGCGACTGAAGTGGAAAAGATGATAAAGATCGAGAGCTGATAATTTTAAAAATTTAAAGGAAAGGACTTTGCCCAGCAAAACATTGTCATCGGGATTGTCGAGATATTTAAAAAGATCGATAAGTTGTTGAATATAAAGGTTGTCGAGAATATTGATAGAATCAGTGCGAAGAAAACGGATTTGAAGTTGGTTTAAAAAAGGAATTAAATCTTGAGTATCTTTATTATTGCGGAAAAGAACGGCGATTTCTGATGGTTTAAAATCAGGATTAGAAACATTGGTGTCAATAATTTCTTTAATTTTTTTGGCAACATAGAAACTCTCTTCAGTGTCACTGTTGGCGACAAAAAGATTAATTGGATCGGGATCGTAGTCTTTGGTGGCGACTAAAGTTTTATCTAAATTGGCAATAAAATTTGAAATTCTGGTTTGATTATTTTTGATAACATTGTCGGAAGATTGAAGAATCAGACGGTGAGAACGGTAATTATTTTTGAGAGCAATAACTTTAATTTGATCTTTATATTTTTGATAAAAGGTATAAATGTTTTCAATGGCGGCGCCTTGGAATCGGAAAATTGATTGATCGTCGTCACCGACAACAAAAATATTGGGGTTTTCTTGAGACTGAGTTAACAAGTTAATAATTTCCATTTGGGAAGAATTGGTATCCTGAAATTCATCGACCAAAATATATTGAAATTTTTCCTGATAATCAGCCAAAAGATTTGGGTCAGACTTGAAACCGTTGACCACCCACAAAATCATGTCGTCAAAATCAAAAAGATTTTGATTGATTAATTCTTGCTGGTAACCTCGATAAACCACCAATAAGTCTTTTTGTTTTTCCAAAGAATTTTGAGTTTTGACAATAAAATCTTTAACTTCTTGTTTGAGAACCGAAAGAGTAATTTGGTTTTGATTAAAAAGATTTAAGTAGTATTGAATTCTGGTTTGATAAAGAACATTTAAATTTTGTGATAAAAGGGATTCGATAATGCCGGTGATTTGAGGGACGGCATTTTTGGAGGCACGAACAGCCGAAAGAGCATCGACGGTAGGAGTGGCAACTTGGACAAAATTTTGGGCGTAATCAATAAGCTCTTTAAATTTATCCGGAGTGATATTTTCCCGTTTTAAATTTTGAATAGAACGGATGATATCTTTTTGAAAAAAATATGCCGAATTAATATTTTTAAAACTACTATTGTTGGGCAGATTATCAATTAGCTGGCGGATAATTTGAATTTGCTTAACGTCATCAATAGAAGTGGATTCTTTTTGGGAAAACAAAAACTTTTCGGGGTTATCACGAATGACGGAATTACAAAAACCATGAAAAGTAGAAATGCGAACACCATAGGCAGAAGGGCCAATAATAGAAAGCAAACGGGAGCGCATGTTGAGGGCAGCATTTTCAGTGAAAGTAAGACATAAAATATTATTGGGATTAACTTGGGAAGTGGTAAGAATTTTGCCAATACGTAGGGTAATAGTTTGGGTTTTTCCAGTCCCAGCACCTGCTATAACCATGACCGGACCTTCAGTATTGTCAACCGCCTGACGTTGCTCTGGATTTAGCTTTTGGTATTCAGTCAAAAATTTATCTTGAAAATCAGTCATTAGGTTATTTTAACTTAGATTAAGGTAAAATAGGCTTATGAATAAGAAAATAATTTTATTTGATATTGATAGAACGATTTTTAATACAGAATCATTGGGAGAAAATGTTTATAAAAGTATTGCTGCGGCTACCAACAAAACTATTAATGAGATAGACCTAATTAATCAAGATTATAAAAAAGAGTTAGAGTCAAAAACTGATTTTAATTCTGATGATTTTTTGAAAAAAGTAGCTGATGAAACGGGAACTAGTTTAGAGATATTAAATCAAGCGATGTTTAAAGTTGAAAATTTTGTTTTGTACCCAGAAGTTTTGGAGATTTTAGAAAAATTGTCTTTGGAAGAAGTAGATTTGGGAATATATTCTGAAGGTGTTTTGGAATGGCAAAAAAAGAAAATTGTTTTAACTAAAGTAATTGATTATTTTGATCCGGAATTAATTTTTATTGAAAGAAGAAAATTAAGTCGGGAATCAATAAATAAAATTCCAAGTGGAGTGATGGTAGTGGATGATAAAAAAGAAGTGATAGAAACCTTAAGACAACTAAGACCAGATTTGGAATTGGTGTGGATTAACCGAAAGAATGAAGAAAAATTGGAAGCACCTCAAATTAAAACGATAAAAAGTCTAGATGAATTGTTGGCTATGAATTAGAGCCCGATTAAAGTAACGGCGATAATAAGAAACGCCACTAAGAGGATAACTAGAAAAGCGTTTTTGTTGGAAACTTCTTTATTCAGGATAGATTCTTTTTTAGCAACAGATTTTTTAGATATTTTTTTAGCTACTTTTTTGACAGTAGATTTTTTTGGAGCAGTTTTTTTGGTAGTCATATTAATTAATACTAACAGATTTTTGTAATTTATTTTAGAACTATTTCTTCAAGTTGGGAAAAATTGTGAATTAAAAAATCAGGATTTAAAGCTTTTAATTTTTCCTCAAGACAATAACCCCAAGTAACAGCTCCCGATTTGATACCGACAGTTTTACTAGTTTCAATTTCGTGGTTAGTGTCGCCAATGAAAATAGTTTGATCAGGATTTAAATTATATTTTTGGACTAAATTCCGTACTGATTTAGTTTTGTCGTGAACATTATAAATAACTTCTGTAAATAAATTTTCTATTTTAAAAAACTTAAGCATGTCGAGAATAATTCCTATATCGCTACTGACAATAAATAAATTAATTTGATGATCAAACAGTTTTTTGACGGTGGCGTCAGCACCAGGAAATATTTTGTTTTGATTATATTTTAAAATGGCTTTTTTAAAAATTTTACCTTGCTGTTCCATGGTAATATTGGGAATATATTTATGTAAAAAATTCATAAAAGGCATTTCCCATTGTTGTTTAAATTCTTCAAAAGTAATAGCTTCTACTCCAAACTCTTTAAACATATCCATATCCGCTTGATAGACGGCAAAAATATCATCACAAATTACTCCCGACCAATCAAAAATTACATTTTTAAACATGAATTATTTTAGCAGTTTTTCTAGAATTTCTTTGGCGAGTTGAGGGTTGGCGGAGCCACGGGAGGCTTTCATGAGTTGGCCGATTAGGAAACCAATACTGGCGGGATTCTTGTGATAGTCTGAAACTGCTTTTTGATTTTGTGCTATTACTTCTTTGGCAATTTTTTCAATTTCACCAGAGTCAGAAACTTGAATTAATCCCTTAGATTTTGCTATTTCAATAGGGTCGATACCTGTTTGATAACTTTCAACAATCACCTGTTTGGCAACAGTGGCAGAAATTTCGGATTTAGAAACAGAGTCAAAAATATTTTTGAAAAATTCTGGATTAATTTTATTAATATCAAGTTCTTCTTGAGTTTCGTTGAGATGAGTTTTAAGAGAACCAAGGAATAAATTAGCAACGAGTTTAGCCATGTCTTTGGTTGGGTTTAGTGAAATTGCTTGTTCAAAACATTTTGAAAAATTTAAATCTTCTGATAAAAGTTTTGCGTCGTAATCGTTAAGACCAAAGTCGGCTTGATAACGAGCAAATTTTTGTTCTGGAAGTTCGGGAATAGACTCACGAATTTTATTAATTTCTTCGTCGGTAAAAATAATGGGTGGAATATCTGGTTCAGGGAAATAACGATAATCGGCCGAACCTTCTTTTTCGCGTTGTAAAAATGTTTGATTTTTAACAGCGTCCCAACCACGAGTAGTCTTGTTGGTAGATGATTTTACTTCACGAGTTTCTTCAAAGGCTTTGGTTTGACGATCAATTTCGAATTGAATGGCGGATTGGACACCAGTTAGCGAGGCAACATTTTTGATTTCGGCCATGGGCGTATAAAAAACTTCCCCATTGTCTTCTATTTTTAAATTGACGGTTGGTTCACAACGCATACTTCCCTTTTCAATGTCAGCATCAGAAACGCCAACATATCGGACAATTTGTTGAATCTTGAGAAGATAATTTTTGGCCATTTCTGGAGAAGTAATATCCGGTTCGGAAACGATTTCAACTAACGGTACACCAGAACGGTTGTAATCAATTAAAGTTGAATCTTGGCAATCGATGGTTTGATGAACCGATTTACCAGTATCTTCTTCCATATGAGCTCGATTAATTCTAATTTCATGATCATTAATTATGATTTTGCCGTTAATCGCAAATGGTTTTTGAAGTTGGGTTAGTTGATAACTTTTGGCAAGATCTGGATAAAAATAATTTTTTCTTTCAAAAAAAGTTTCGTTGTTAATAGTACAGCCAAGAGCTAAGCCTAATTTAATACAGTATTCACAGGCGGTACGATTTGGGACTGGTAGCGCTCCGGGGAGACCAAGGCAAACTGGACAAGTGTGAGTATTTGGAATGGCATGAAAATGACTAGCATCACAACTACAAAACATTTTTGATTTTGTTTGGAGTTCAACGTGAACCTCTAATCCAATGATGGATGTTATTTTCATAGGTTGATGGTTATTTTTAATTTTCAAAATCCAATTTTCAATGAATTTATTAATGTTTTAATTTGTAAATTTTAAAATTAAATAATTTATTGGTATTTGAAAATTGAAAATTTATAGTTTTGGTTTTTGTAAGTGATAATCAGTATTTGATTCAAAAAGGCGGGCGATGTTGACGGCTAGGTCTTCACGAAGTTGAGGAGTGATAATTTGTAAACCCACAGGTAAGCCGTCACCAAAACCACATGGAATAGAAATACCCGGAAGACCGGCTAATGTTGATGGTTCAACCAACATATCTTCAAGTTCACCAAACATAGATTGACCTTCACTGGCACCCAAAGCTAAAGCGGTAGTGGGAGAAGTTGGGCCAATAATGGCATCAACTTTTTGAAATTGTTTGTCAAAATCTTCTATTATTAGAGTACGGACTTTTTGAGCTTGTAAATAATAGGCGTCGTAATAACCACTGGATAAGGTATATGTACCCAACATAATCCGACGGATAGCTTCATCACCAAAAGCAGAGCGAGGTTCACCATAACGAATGCCGGTAAATCTGGCTAAATTTGAAGAAACTTCGGAACGTTGTAAAACAGTGTAAACAGCAATAGCATATTTTGGATCCATAACATCAAGATCAATAATCTCAGCTCCTAATTTTTTGAGAGTTTCACAGGCATTTAAAACTGCTGTTTTAACAGCTGGTTTCATTTGCTCGGGAAAGTATGCTTTTGGTAAACCAATTTTTATACCTTTTAAATCTTTTAGAGGAGCAGGAATTTGCCAAGGATCTTGAGGAATACTGGTAGCATCTTTGGGGTCGTGACCAGAAATTATAGAAAGAAGCAAGGCGGCGTCATCAACAGTTTTAGTGATAGGACCGGGACAATCCATAGATGACCCCATCGCAATAACACCATAGCGACTAACTCGACCATAACTTGGTTTTAGACCAACAGTACCACACCAGGCAGATGGCTGACGAATGGATCCAGCAGTTTCAGAACCGATGGAAGTAACAACCTCATCACTGGCAACAGAAGCAGCAGAACCACCTGATGAACCACCAGGAAGGTGTTTAGGATTCCAAGGATTTTTTGTCGGACCGTAATCAGAAGTTTCAGTAGACGACCCGTGAGCCCACGCATCCATATTGGTTTTACCAATAATGATGGCACCGGCATCAAGTAATTTTTGAACTACAGTAGAGGTATATTGAGCAATATATTTATCCAATAATTTTGATGAAGCAGTGGTGCGAATTCCTTTGATACAAAAATTATCTTTGATAGCAATAGGAATACCGGCTAAGGGTTTATCAAAATTAATATTTTTGGATTGTTCTAAGGCTTGATCTTTATTAATAGTGACAAAAGCATTTAGTCTTGGTTCGAGTTGCTCAATTTTGTTTAAACAATCAGAAACTAATTCAGTGGAAGAAAATTTCTTTTCTTTAATACCTTTGATGGCATCGATTAAGTTTAATTTATTTAATTCCATAGTTATTTTTTGATAGTGGCGAGGGTTTTAAAATAACCGTTATAAGCATCTTTGGTTTGAGAAAGAGCGTCTGATTGAGTTAAAGATTCACCAATAACATCGTCGCGAGTGATGTTTTTTAAATGATTGGTTTGATAGGTTGGCTCAACATTTTTAGTGTCAAGTTCGCCTAAAACATCAATATAGGCAGCTGTTTCGGAAAGTTGTTCGGCTAAATAATTTTCTTGTTCTGGTTTAATTTCGAGGCGGGCGAGTTTGGCAATGTGTCGGAGTTGATCAAGAGATATTTTGCTTGAAGACATAGAGTATTTTACACTATTTTTGAATAGATGTTGAAAATAAATATGATATACTTTGAGGCAAAAAGTACTTTGAAAGAAAGGAGATGAAAATTGTGAGGATTAAAACTGTGGAGATCGAAATCATAGTCGCTCCCAAATGTGGTTTTAATGTCGGTTATAATGACGACATTATGGCCCAAAGAGTTAGAGATTCCTTAGTTGGATTGAGACTCAAAACTACCTCAGCTGAAGTTAGATGTGATAAACAGATACATTTTGGAGAAGTTAACCATAAAAACGATAACTGCTACAATGTCCATTTCAAAAATTTTCTAAAAGCGTTGGAGAAGAAAGACATGGAATCAGCCAGGAGATTATATTACCAAGTCGCTCGACACATTCGCTTTGTGTCGATCGAAAAATCTCTTTGTGTTGTAGTATCCCAATAAGTTTACATAGTCATATGGATGTCTATTTTTTAGGCTTTTTGCATAGACGTCCATCGTCTTTTTGATAAATCAGTTAAAACTGGTTTATTTTTGAATATAGAGGAGTGAGACCAAATAGAAATTTAGAAATGTAAAAATAGTGTATCAAGGCTGATACAAAAACTATTTTTATTTTTCGCTTTTCTATCTCACTCCTTCTTTCGTTTTTATTTCCTAAAAATTTTGGCTTTGAAATGAAGAATTTTCCAACGTAACTTATCAACTAGATTGTAGAGTTTATAAAGAGTTGGATTAATAACATAATCGTAAGTACCGACATATTCAAAAGGTTGGCCATTGTATCCTTGTTTAAATCGGTGAAAACCAAAACCGTTATCCCCTTCTTTAGCATCAGGGCCAAGACAGCCCCACATATCAAAAGTGGTACATTTTAATTTTTGGCCTAACTTAATTGATTCCCACATATTGAGAGTAGGAGCCATGACTTCTCTATTGATATCAAGTGAGGCACCATAAGGATAAAAAAGTTGATCTTTCAACTTAAATAACATGAAGGCAGATAAAACTTTACCTTGATATGAGGCCAACATAATATGAGGCATGTCGGTTTTTTTAAGAATTTGCCACAAATCACGATGATATTTTTGAGAGTGAAGATAAAACCCTTGGCGTTTGGTGGTATCAAAAAGAAGTTTTAAATAAATTTCAAAACCTTTGTCGGTAGTGGTTTCTTTTACTTCAACACCATAGCGGTTAGCAATACGAATATTATAACGAGTTTTGGAATGCAAATTAGCCAAAAGTTCTTCTTCTGTTTTGGTTAAATCAACTTTGAAAGTATGAGGATAAAAGGCAACTTTAGGGGAAATTACTAATCCAGGAAAATTCATTGAAGCTTCAGTTATTGAAATATCTGGTTCGAACTTTACAAAAATAGCGTTTTGTTCTTGAGAAACTTTTTTAACAGCTTTTAGAATTTCTTCAGTGACTTTTGGACCACGAAGAATAGTGCCAATGGAATATTTGGTTTTGGGAATAGTGTGAAAACTAATAGTAAAAGCGGTTTTTATTTTATCTTTAGAATCAAAAACTCCAAAACGAAAAATAGTATGACCTTGAGATTTTTGAAATTCTCCCCACGCCCAGGTCTGGACTGGATGAATAATGACAGAATCATAAATTTTTTGATCTTTATCGGTAAGGAGTTTAGTAGACATATCCTATTTTAGATTATATTTTGGATGATTTAGATTGTAATTTGGAATATCATAAGGAAGTTTTTTTTGAACAACATATTCTTTGAAAGTATTTAAAAAATCAGGAGTGAATTTGGTTGGTTGATGAATAATTAAATCAACGACATCTTTAATTTTCATAGGAATAATATTTTTGACTTCATCGTTAGGAATAAAGTGCCAGTCTATTGGAGTAAAACATTCATAAATGGCTATCATATGACAAACTTGTTTTCCACTATATCGAGTATCTGAATAAATAGTGGAAATTTTATTTAAACTACAATTTAAATTAAGTTCTTCAAACTCTTCGCGCTTGGCGGCTTGATCATAAGTTTCACCTTTAATTACATGGCCACCACAAGAATGGTCGTATAAACCACCAGAAGCGATATGCTCTTGGAGATATAATTCACCTTTTTGATTAAAAACATAAATCCCAACTATTCGATGAAGGTCACCCTTTTGATGACTGGTTTGTTTATCGGTAACACCAATTACATTGTCATTAATATCGACCAAATCAAATTGTTCCATAAATTAATTTATTCCCACTCGGTAGTTGCGGGGGGTTTGGAGGTGAGGTCGTAAAGGACGCGAGAGATGCCGGGGACTTTTTCTAAAATATCTTTTATTAGTTTGTCTAAAAGGTCTTTGGAAATATCGACGCCGGGGACGGCTGGTTGGCCGGTCATGAAATCGTTGGTGATAAAAGGACGAATGGCAATTGAACGATTACCTTCAATACCAAAATTAACTGGAAGTGAAATTACGGGTACTTGAGAAAGCTTTTTAATCAAATTATTTTTAATTAAAAATTCTGTAACTAAAGCATCGGCACTTTGAAGTTGAGTAATAACATCTGGTTGTAAATATGTTGGGGTAATTTGAGTTACTGGTTGAGTAATTTTTGGACCAAAAACATAAACTACTCGATTGATCTGACGAATTTTTTTAGGAATTTCTTTGGCTAGGGCAAAAAGTTTTTTCCAATCGGCTTTTCCACTGATGCCAGCAAGATAACTGTAACTTCGACCATCACCTTGAACTCCAACTGTTTGAACAGGAAGTAAAGTGACTGACAAATCTTTGGTGGAAAATTCTTGGAGTGATTTATTAATTTCGTCAAAATCGTCCGTAATATAGGGTTTATCAGCACAAATTATTCTGATAGCAAGGCCGGGGCCGGGAAAAGGTTGTCGCCAAACTAAAGAGTCAGAAATACCTAATTTAGTACCTAAAGCTCGGACTTCATCTTTGTGGTAATCACGAAGTGGTTCAACTACTTTTCCCTGCTGGCGTAACTTTCTGACTTCAGAAGTATCGTTGTGATGAGTTTTGATAACAGCAGCATTTTGACTAACTGTTTCGGAAGCACTTTCAATTAAATCTGGACGAAGAGTGCCTTGAGCCAAAACAATATCATTAAAATCTAAATTTAAATCTTTAACTGCTTGATCGGCAATTCTCATAAAAGTATTGCCAATAATTAGTCTTTTATCCTCTGGATTGGTTACTTGGTTTAGTGGACCAACTAACCTATCATCTTTTTTAAAAGTAGCGTTATAAAAAGTGTCTTGGGCGTTAATAACTTTTACGTTGATACCGGCTTGTTTAAGAGTTTTTTCGACTTGGTCACTTTCGTTTTGTCTCATAAAACCACTATCGACATGAATGGCGTAAATATCTTTGGGATTGATAGCTTGAGTGAGTAAAACAGCACAAACTGTAGAGTCAACTCCACCACTAACTAAAACAATGACTTTTTTATTACCAACGGTTTTTTTGATGTATTCAATAGCTTGTTGTTGACGATTATCGACAGTATAAGTACCTTTTAAACCAACAATGTCATAGAGAAAATTTTTAAAGATTTTTTTACCATTAATAGTTAAATCAACTTCGGGGTGAAATTGAAGAGCATAGATTTTTTTTGAAGGATTGGCCATACCAGCAACTAAATCACCAGAAGTGGCAGTAATTTCAAATCCTGGGGCTAAATTTTTTGCAACAACACTGTCACCATGGCTCATTAACACTTGTTCTTTTTCTTTGAGTCCGGAAAAAATTTGATATTTATTATTGATTTCAATAAGGCACTGTCCATCTTCGCGAAGAGAAGCTGGGGCAACTTTACCACCATTAAAAAAATTAATCAAATGCATGCCATAGCAAATTCCTAATACTGGAATCCCTAAAGAGAAAATTTGGGGATCACATTTGAGAGAATCTTTTTGGTAAACACTATTGGAACTACCAGAAATAATAATGGCTTGATATTTTTTTGAGGCAAGTTCTGCGGCTGAAATGTTTAAAGGTAAAAGCTCTGATTTAACTCCAAGTTCGTGACAACGACGGTCAATTACTTTGCCGTATTGGGCTCCGGCATCTAGAATAGCTACTTTTTCTTCTTCCATAACTTATTTTTAATTTATAACATGAAAAACAAGAAGAAAGAAGAGACTCAATATATATCGGGGTCGTAATAAAGATCATCATCAGATTCTGGTTTGCGATGACGATAATCTTTGATAGTTTCAGTACTTTCTTCAATTTCAACTAAATCAGATGGAATATCGGCTAAAAAACGACTGGGTTCGTTGAGAGAACTTTTACCAAAATAAAGACGCTGGCTGGCGTAGGTAATATATAAATAATCTTTGGCTCGGGTAATACCAACATAACAAAGACGACGTTCTTCTTCAACTTCAGCTTCGTCAACCAGACAACGAGAATGGGGTAAAATCCCCTCTTCAAAACCAACTAAAAAAACAACTTCAAATTCCAAACCTTTTGATCCATGTAAAGTCATTAATCTAACACCATCACGGTTTTCTTTTTTCTTATTTTTTTCTTGGAGAGAATATTCTTGTTGCACTAAACTAATGTTTTCTAAAAAATCAGCTAACTTGGGAAAAGTAGAAGCGACTGATTTTAATTCTTTGATGTTTTCAATTTTCTTTTGATCATCTTCATCTTTGGGATCGTAACGATCAAGATAACCAGAGCCAACAATTAAAGATTCCATAACATCTATGGAAGTCATGGAGTTAATATCTAATTTACTTAGATGATCCATAAAAACAACTAAACGACGTTTACCAAAAACTTTTCCTAATCTGTCTGACGAGACTTTATCTTTGGGATTATCGGCAAAACGGATCATAGATAAAATATCTTTAACCTCAGCGCGTTCATAAAACCTGGTACCACCAATAAGAACATAGGGAATACTATATTTTAAAAATCCTTCTTCCAAAGCCCGAGATTGAGCGTTCATACGGTAAAGAACAGCAATATTTCGGAGAGGAATTTTTTGATTATCTTGAATAAATTTAATTTTTTGAGCAATAAATTCGGCTTCGGCAATTTCAGAATTGGCTTCGAACAACTTAATTTTGTCTTGAGATTTTTTGTTGGTAAATAATTTTAGAATCGGATGAGAAGTATTTTTACAAATGACAGAGTTAGCTGCATCAAGAATAATTTGGGTAGAACGATAATTTTGTTCAAGATTAATAACCTTAGTATCTTTAAAATCAGCGACTAGATTCATTAAATTTTTAAAATCAGCACCACGCCAACCGTAAATAGCCTGAGAAGCATCACCAACGGCAGTAATTTGGCGGTATTTTTGGGCTAAAAGTTTAGTTAAGAGATATTGAATTTGATTGGTGTCCTGATACTCATCGACTAAAATAAACCGATAAATGTCTTGGTATTTTTCTAAAACTTGTGGGTGTTCGATAAAAAGCTGGACAGTTTTAAAAAGTAAATCGTTAAAATCCAAGGCTTGATATTCCTCCATCTTTTTTTGATACACCTGATAGACTTTGGCGGCATATTCTTGCCAAAAACCGTGAGACTGAGCAATCATGTCTTTTGGAGTTTGAAATGAATTTTTGGCAGCCTCGATGAAATACATAATACTAGAAGCTTTAAATTCTTTGGGATTTAAATTGAGATCCATTAAAGACATTTTAATAAGATCTTCTTGATCATTAGAATCGTAGATAACAAATTTTGGATCGATACCTAAGTGGTGTCCGTCAACACGTAAAATTTTGCAACAAAAAGCATGAAAAGTTCCGGAGAAAATTTTCTGACTTGAAGTAGAGACGCCCCGCCGGGACGTCTCTACTTCCAAAAGTTTTGACATCCGGTTTTTCATCTCTTCGGCGGCTTTATTGGTAAAAGTAAGTAAAAGAATTTGATCAGGAGTGGCGAGTTTTTGTTGGATAAAATAAGCAGCTCGATGAGTTAAAACTCGAGTTTTACCAGAACCAGCACCGGCAAGCAGTAAAAGAGGCGAGCCAACATAAGTGACTGCTTCTTGTTGTTGAGGATTAAGACCTTCTAAAATATCAGACATGTAGATTTACTATAGTTGGTAAATCGTCGTTTGACCAGACTGAAAAACAATTTTGCCACCAAGCTTTTCAAATTTCTTTGAATCTAATTTTTCATATTTTTCGTATTCTTTGGCCCCAACAAAAATATATTGAATATGGTATTTAGAAACAAGATTTTTGATTTCGTCTAAATTTGTTGAAGTGTAGATGGTTTCAACGTCTTTTTGACGGGCGGCGGGGGCATCGTAGCCACCACGCCAAAGCCATTCGTGAACTATCCAGCCTTGGACTGTTGGTAGCCCAGTAGCTGAAGAAACTTGGTTGAAGGTGGTATAACTATCCCCAACGGCTTCCAAAACAACTGGCTGACCAGAAATATTTTTATTAAGCCACAAGATAGCTTGATAATTATCAGGGTAAAGTTGTTGTAAATACTTTAACCCATCTAACCCTTTATAATCTTTTAAATTTCCATAATAAGACTTAATGGCAAAGTATGGATAAATCATGTGGATACAAAAAACACTTAGAAAACAAAAATAATAAAAATATTTAAAAATTCTTGATTTAAAAAGAGAAGAAAACCTAATGAGGACATAACCAGAAGCTAAAGAATAAAGAATAAAAGCTTGGTAAACCAATTTAAACATGGTGTTGGCTCGGCGATATTCATAAATATAAATATCCTTAATATAAATAATTTCGGGAATAATAACTAATAAGATGGCAATGAGGATAAGAGAGAAGATAAATAAGTCAGAATTTGATAAATTTTTAATTTTTAATTTTAAATTTTTAATCAATTTTAAAATTATGGAAATGACAAATGGTAAACAAATTAACCAAAAACCACCGTATAAAATAAAAAGTTGATAGAAAGGAGAATGACCGTCGGAAATTTTTATGCCTTCCATCATGGGAATAAAATTAACAGAAAATGGATAAGAAAAAATATACCAAAAAACGATAATCATTAAGCCATTTATTATGGTTTTAATAAGACTTTTAGAAGTTTTATCAAAATTAATTAGAAATGAAAAAATAGCTAAGACTAAGCCATAAACAGCAAAATCCCAAGCATTGGTCATATAACAAACAGATAAAATAAAACCTGAGCCGACAATAAATTTCCAATCAAAAAAAGATTTTGATTTTTCAAGTGCAACGAATAAAAAGGCTAAAAAGAAAAGAACAATAAAAATATCATTCATGTGACCATGAAGATCGGCAACTACAAAACTATAGAGAGGAAATTCATGAATAGTCTTGTCATTGATATCAGGATCGTGGCCAATAAAACGGGTGGCGTCGGGATACCAATAAGAAGCGGTGGCTTTTGAAATGGCTTCTTGATTTAAAACAAAATGATTGTTGTTTTGCTGATAATTTAATTTAATTATTTTGTAAACTGAATGTAAATTACCACCAAAAGTTAAAAGAAGAGCAGAAATAAGACCAGCAAGAAGAGCTTTTTTGAAACAAAACCCTTCCCTAACCCTTCCCTTGACCCTCCACTTCGGCGGGCAGGCAGGGCAGGGAACTTGTTTTGATTTTTTATCAAAGCTTAAGTAAGTCACGTTTGAAACTAGAGAAAAAGCGCTGGTGAAGGTGAGGGCACAAACTGTAGCGATGGATAAATTGTAACCTACTGATGAAACAACAGTGGAAAGTTTGGTAATTAAGGCAAAGATTAAATGGCCAAAATAATAATAATTTATCGTTTCGCCGGCAAACCACATATCGGTGGGAGGTAAAAATTTTGATCTGAGGGCTGAATTAACAAATCCCCAATCCATATATTTTTCTAAATCTTGGATGTCTGGAGCGAATCCTCGAACATATGACCAGGCGGCTAAAATTAAAAAGAAAATAATTTCTTCAAAAATAAAAATACGATAATGTTTTTTTAAATCTAAAAAAAACTGTTTATACTTGCTTTTTTTTGATAAAAACCAAACATCAAATAAAATAAAAAACGAAATTAAAAGAAATAGTCCAGATGAAGTAAAAGGGAGTAATTTAAAAATTCCAAGAGTTAACGAAAAATAAGTTAAAAGAACTAAAGATATAGTTTTAGAAAAAATATAGCCTTTATCCCAAAATTTATTGAACAAGGAAAAAACAATTGGCAAAGAGAGAGTCCCAAGTAAGAAGATGGTTAACCACCAAGAAAAAATATAATGAAAGTCAGCTAACATAATTTCTAATATCTAATGTCTAATTTCTAAAATTTAATTAATAAAAAAAATGAAGTTAAAAATGGGGGTAATGAAATTTATCATAAAAACAGGGAATTGTATTTGTTGAACGATAAAACCGATAAGAACGCCAATAATAATACCTCCTAAAACATCAATGGGGTAATGAAGGCCTAATAAAATTCTGGCTAGAACTAAAGGGATAGCTATAATCAAAAATAAAAATGGAGAGATGGGAATACAAGTATGAAGAATCAAAATAAAAAAGAAAACTGCTTTGATGGCATGACCAGAAGGGAAACTCCCTTTTTGGTACCAAGATTTTAAAAGACCGTTAGGAAGAATATTGTGATTTAGATGAAGAGGGCGTTTCCAAAAAGATTTAGTTTTTAAAATTTTTTCAATGACCTCGCTAGCAACAGTGGCGAATAATAACTGCCAAAAGATATTTTTATCTTGTTTGATTAAAAAATAAGAAACAAAAAAAAGAAAAACCCAAATTATATAGTTAATGGTTATCAAAAATTGGTTACCATATTTGGTTTGAGAAATTTTTTTATAGAAATCAGTTTTTGGCTGCCAAAAAAGGAAAGAATATTTCTCGAAGATATTTATCGAATTCATAGAATAGTTTATTGTACAAAACTAACCAGATAA
>Ga0183100_1000340_pt1 | contig 45366 bp, 39 predicted proteins | sample Biomet2_FD_127789 | JGI IMG/M metagenome (GOLD analysis project Ga0183100, IMG submission 127789) | Microbial communities from bioreactor (seeded with anoxic lake sediment) at LBNL, California, USA - Biofuel metagenome 2 | ecosystem: Engineered > Bioreactor > Anaerobic > Unclassified ... | reverse complement strand
GCCCGTCAACACTTATTTTTTCAAATCTTCCGAGTTGCTTGCGCGCCCCGGCCGAGCTTCGGCTTCCCGAAGTGGAGGAGTGTATTTACCCATCCTCTTCCGGCCCGTCAACTCTTTTTTTCAACTTTGCGCTGCTGAAACCAAAATGTCGTTTTCGGCGACGCGAGGAAGCATTTAGGCCAAGCCCCAGAGGATGTCAACTGACTTTCTCATTTTCCCCGGCAAATTTTGCTGTCTCCCAGAGGAATGCGGCTCCAGCCCAAGCGCTGACGCCCCATCATGCCTCACTCCCAGCGGCTCCCTAATCCTGGCCTGACTCCTGCACTATTGACGCTGAGGCGGCAAGGATTTCCCTGCCGCTCCAGACGAAAAGCGCCCGAGCGCCTCAGAGAGAGGTGCTCGGAGCACAAACCTCTTGCACCGGATGTGGCCACGGAAGGCCGTCTGGCAATGCAGGCAACTCCTGCCGTCTTGATGACAAGGAAGGTGACCCATGAGCTCTATTTGGACAGGAGTCTCAGGACTTCTCACGTATGGCCAGGCTATCGCCACAACAGGCAACAACCTCGCCAACACGAGTACTATAGGCTACAAGTCCTCACGGACGTTATTTTCCGATATGTTAAGCAGTCTGGCCGGCAGTACCTCGGATGACAGCCAAATCGGCACAGGCGTCCAGGTCAATTCAATGTCGATGAATACAAGCTCCGGTGCTCTGCAAAGTACAAATAATTCCTCTGAAATGGCCGTTACCGGAGATCATGGGTATTTCGTTGTCAATAACCAAAGCAATGGAAGGACCTATTATACCAGAGCCGGTAATTTTAACTATGACAAAAATGGTTATTTGGTTACGCCAACTGGGTGCAATGTCCAGGGATGGGCTGTGGACCAGACCGCCGAAGCAAAAGCGAAAAGTGAAGGGACTCCGTTGTCCGAAGTGCCTACAACCGGGGGATTGACCAATATCAAGATTGATACGTCACCCATTGCCGGGCAAGCCACGGCGTCGGTTGCACTCGCCACCAATCTTGACAGCGATAGCACCGTAGGAAGTAAGGATGCGACAGACCCCTACTTCACTATGTTTAAATCATACGATGCTGCCGCGAACCCTCCGATCTCCAATTCTTCCTATTCCACCACAGTCAAAACGTACGACTCCGAAGGCAGCGCGCACACGCTCACAACCTATTATTCCAAGGTTGCCGATACGAATGGGAAGGAGTCTTGGGAATACACCGTGGCTATGGACCCCGCTGAGGATGGCAACACGACAACCAAGGGAACGAGCAAGGCCGGCGCGCTCATGATTGGCACACTGACCTTTGGATCCGATGGCAGCCTGGAAAATCAGACAGCCTACACCCTGACCGGTTCCGACCCGACGTCGCTTTCTTCCTGGACCCAGGCCCAATTGGATACGTCGGGGAAGCCAGAGTTTGCGGCGACCTTCCTCTCTTCCAGCACGTCCAAAACGCTGTCTCCCCAGACGATGTCTTTCGCTACGGGGATTTCAACCACAGCGGGAGCCTGGAGCGCTAACGCCGCCACAACCGCCGCTGGCATTGGCACCCAAGCGAGTGCAACGGCCGGTTTCGACACCGCCACGACCAAACTCGCCTCGAGCAGCACAACCAACTATGCCACCTCTTCAAGTACGACGAATAAGTCACAAGACGGGTATGGAGTCGGCTCGCTGACAGGCACCAGCGTGGATGCAAACGGTGTGGTTTCGGCCACGTATTCCAATGGACAGACCAAGGATCTCTATGTGGTGGCCTTGGCCGACTTTAAAAACCCGTCCTTATTGGATCGCGAAGGCGATAACCTGCTTTCGACGAACTCCGACTCTGGTTCGGCCGTCGTTGGCCGGCCCAAAAGCGGAACATTGGATGGCGTGGCCGATAAGACCATCGAAGCCTCCAACGTTCAAATGGCCACGGAAATGGTAAACCTCATCGTCGATCAGCGCGCCTTCCAGGCCAACTCCAAGGTAATAACCACCTCTGACGAAATGATGCAAAAGGCAATGGAAATCAAAAAATAAGGGGTAACTGACCGAGGTCAGCCGGCGTACTGCTTTTTCCACTCGTCGAGAAAAAGCAGCGAGGTTTCCAGGGGGCTCAACACCCCCTGTCGAGACCGCACAGTCCATATGAGGTCGTCAAACGACACATCGGGCGGGAGCGAAAGCTCCCGCAAAAGGACTGCCAATTCGTCACGCATGGCCTCGGGCATCCCCGATAATGCCGCATCCGCCTGATTTCCAGTCGGCCAATCCGGAAAACATGCGGCCGTAAACGCCAGCAACCGCTCCATCCGCCGGGCATACGTATGCTCCTGCAAAGCGCGGCCGCGCGCCCGCGCCGCATACCCGGCCCGCTCCTCGGGATGGGCCAGGAAATACGCCAGTCGTTCTTTGAGCTCCGCCATGCTGCCAAACTGGGCCAATTCATCGTCCGTAAACAACTCCGGCAAAAGCGTCCGGCGATCGACAAGCTGAAAAGCCCCGCACAAGGCCAGTTCGAAGGTTCGCGGATTGACGAAATCCCCGCCGGACACCAGCGTGGTGGCTGAAATGCTCGAATGCAGATTCAAATTGACGGTCGCGGCGTTAAAGATTTTGACCGACTCTTCCGTGGTCACGCGCCGCCCCGAAAGCTGCACGCGTGGGGCAAGCACCGCATCCCCATCCCAGTCGCTGCCGAAAATGCCCAGTCCAAAGTCCAAAAGCTCCGCAAAGGCCACGCGCCTGTTGGGATAGCCCGCGCCCATAAAGGACGTTTCCGCCCCGTACCGTCGCCGCTCGACCGGCGTCAGTTCCAAAGGCCGATGCACCGCCGGGTCGGCGGCCAATGGCAGGTACACCACGTTTTTCTGACCAACGGCAGCCAGCTTTTCTTCAAACGGCTCCTTTTGAATGACTGCAAACACATCATAAAAGGGGGCAAAAGCTTCCCAATAGGTGAAAAGCCGGAAATCCTCGACAAACCACATGGCCGTGCGGACTCCGTCACGACGCAGGCGCTTTAAGGCCTGTCGCGAAAGCGGCGCCTGGGCCAGCGCCAAAACCAGATCGGGACCGAAGGTTTCGACCTTGGCGCAAATGGCTTGGGAAACCACCTGTAAAAAGCTGTTTTCCAGATATTCCAGACGATCCGACGTCACCCGCAGGTCCTTCAGCGCCTCAAAGGCCGAATAAAACTCCGGCGCTTCGAAGACCTCGACCGTATGGCCAAGCCCCGCCAGGGCCGTGGCGCAATACCGCCCAATGGGCAACGAGCCGCCGTACATGGGCAAAACCACCAGAACTCGCAGTGCGCGCCGCATATCCATCGCCTACCACTCCCCTTCCGTGGGCCGGCCGGTTGGCGGCAGCGCCCAATCTGTTTCCATATACTGCAACTGGGCCAGCTCCTGCCCCAGGGCCACATCCGTCCCATCCGCCGCCGCGCCCGTCAGCCGACGGGCCACGAAGGCCCGGAAGATCTCCCGCCGTTCCCGCGTCGGATCCTCGCCACACAGGGGACGGCAGACCGCGCCAAGCGCATCGCAATCCGTGGCGTAGCCAACCAGGCCCGCCGGCGGCGCGACCTTGGTTGAACCGGCGAACAGCCGGGGCAGGCCGGGGTCGGCGAAAGGCCGGCGACAAGCCAGTTCCCGGTCGCAGGGCGCTGCTTCCAGACACGGCGCGCACGGCGTCATGGCCTGCCAGACCTGATGCCCGACGCCATAGGGGCCGGTTTCGTGGCACCAGGCCGAGGATAAAAACAAGGCCGTCACCGGCACGCCGCAAAACGCCGCCAGATGCATGGCCCCGGTGTCGGGCGTCAACAACCGGTCAAGCCCTTGCAGGGCCGCCAAAAGCCCCGGCAGATCGGTTTTTCCCGTCAGGTCCAGACACGCCTTGCGTTCCGGCGCATCAAGATGACGCAGAAGCGCCCGGGCCTCCGGCGCCTGGGAAGCCGTACCGAAAAGCACCAAGCGTCGCCCGCCCGTGGCCCGAAACAGGGTGCGCACCAGGGGAGCCAGGATTTCCGGCGGCAGGGAACGCCTGGCCATGCGCCCGGCCAGAGCCAGCCCAAGCCCCCCGCCATCACCATGGGCCGGCGGATTGACCGCGTCGGGGGCCAGAGGGACATCGGCCAGATGCGCCCAGATGTCGGCCAGATTGAGGCCGCCGCCGCGACGGTCCCTGGTCAGGCGAAACACCAGCCGCAGCAGGGAATCCTTGTCCATCTGCCCGGCCCACTGGCGATAGCCGCGCTGTGTCTCGGGAGGAAACATGGCAGCCACGGCCATGCCCATAGGCGAAAAATTGAGACAGAACACCTGATCAAACGGGATGGCGGCCAACGCCGCAAAGACCTGTCGGGCATCAAGCACGTGGGCGACGGCGGCCTCTCCGGCTTCCCCAGGCCGGCCATGGGCCGGCAGGCCGTGGACCACGGCAAATGGATACAGCTGTCGGGCCAGGGCCGTCAGGGAATGATCGACCGCCAGATGCACTGCACCGCCGGCCACATCGGTCTGCCGGGCAAGGCCAAGCAACAGGCGCCGGGTCTGGACCAGATCGCCAAGCCGGGCCAACTGCAAAACAAGAAAACAGGCCATATCCAACCGTCCTTGGCCATGAATTGAAAAAATCCATGTGAAAAAAATGCCTTTCCGGCCTATAGGTTCTTTGCTATAGGAGGCTTCCATGCGGTATTATCCCATTTACGTCAATCTTCACGGCAAACGATGTCTGGTCGTGGGCGCGGGACAGGTCGGCCGTCGCAAAATCGCCACCCTGGCGGCATGCGGTGCGGCGGAAATCCTCGTCATCGACCGGACGCCGCCGGACGCCACCTGTTCGGAACTCGTGTCGCATCCGGCGGTCGCCTTCGCCTGCCGACCTTACGCCCCGTCCGATCTCGACGGTCGTTTCCTGGTCATCGCCTCCACCGATGACGAAGCCCTCAACTGGGCTATCAGCCGGGAATGCGCGGATCGGGGGATTTTGTGCAATATCGTGGACCAGCCGGAAAAATGCAGTTTCATCGTGCCGGCCCTGTACACCCAGGGCGACCTGACCGTGGCCATTTCCACGGGCGGGGGGTCGCCGGCCCTGGCGCGAAAAATCCGCCAGGGACTGAGCGAATTCCTCGGAACGGAATACGGAACGCTCCTGCTGCTGATGAGTCGGCTGCGCCCTCTGGTCCTCGGCCTTGGCCTCGGCACCGAAACGAATTCAAAAATCTTTCGGGACTTGGTCAACTCGACCTTGATTGAAACCCTGGAATGTGGCGACGCCGCCGCCGCCGAAACCATCCTCCGGGGCATTCTGCCCGCTTCCCTCCATGGCGAGGCGGCCGAACTGGTTTCGGGAGCGCTTCTCCATGCTGGCGCTTAACCTCCTGTTCTTCCTGGTTCTGGCCGGTTACTTCGCCGGGGCCACCTTCTACCTGCTGGGCGTCGTTGCGGGCAAAAACGGCCTGCGACATGCGGGCGTCTGGCTGACGGTGGCCGGCTTCGTCTTCCACACCCTGGATCTGGCCGTCCTCCCGGCCAGCGAAAGCGGCCCGTCCCTGCTGTCGGGAGAATTCTACTTCAGTCTGCTGGCCTGGAGCCTGGTGCTGATCTGCCTGCTGCTGTGGCGACGCCTGCGTCTGGGCATGCTTGGCGTCCTGACCGCACCGCTGGCCCTGTTTCTCTTTCTGTCTTCCCAGGCCCTGACCGCCACCCGCATTCCACTGCCCAAACAGTTGGGCGGTTTGTTTTTCGGTCTGCACATCGGAGCGCTGTTTTTGGCCATAAGCCTGCTCGCCATGGCCTGCGGCGCGGGTCTTGCCTACCTGCATCTGGAGCGCAAGATCAAAACCAAGGAGAAACTGACCGGACTGGCCAAATCCCTGCCGGCCCTGTCCACCTGTGACACGGTCAACCGCTGGGCCGTGGCCGCCGGATTTCCCCTGTACACTGTCGGCCTGCTGTCAGGCTTTATCTGGGCCAAGCTCACCTGGGGCCGCATCTTTTCCTTCGACCCCAAGGAAATCACGGCCATCGGCGTCTGGTTGTTTTTCGCCTTCCTGTTTCATCAGCGTCTGTTCCTGGGCTGGCGCGGCCGCAAAACGGCCCGCATGGCCATCTGGATCTTTAGCCTGACTCTCGTGTCCTTGCTGGTCATCAACTTTTTCATGCCCACACACCATAGTTTCGCACGATATATCGATGGAGCATCAAATTCACCTCTTTGGACTCAACCATAAGACCGCTGGCGTAGAAATACGCGAGGCGTTCGCCCTGGGCGACCGTCCCAAACTCGGCGACCTTCTGGTGCATGGCGACGCACGCCTGCGTGAAGTTCTGGTCCTGTCCACCTGCAATCGGGTGGAAGTCCTCGTGGCCGATGTGCCGGGCCGCGATCCCAAGCCCGCCGTACTTGCCGCCTGGGCCAAATACTGCGACCAGGACGAAGCCCTGCTTGCGCCACACCTCTACGAACACCGGGGTCTGGCCGCCGTGGAACACCTGTTTTGCGTGGCCTCCGGCCTGGACTCCCTGGTGCTTGGCGAACCCCAAATTCTTGGCCAACTCAAGGTGGCTTACCGGCATGCCGTGGCCTGCGGTACGGCCGGAGTCATCACCAACCGTCTGTGCCACAAAGCTTTTTCCGTAGCCAAAAAAGTCCGTACCGCCACAGGCATCGGCGCCAGCGCCGTCTCCGTCAGCTATGCGGCCGTCGAGCTGGCCAAACGCATTTTCGGGGAGATGGCCGGCAAAAAAGCCATGCTCGTCGGCGCCGGGGAAATGGCGGAACTGGCGGCCATGCACCTGCTCAACGCCGGCATATCCGAAATCCTGGTGGCCAACCGCACCTACGCCCGGGCCGAGGAATTGGCCGGGCGCTTCAAAGGGCGGCCGGTGGCCTTCGAGGAATTCATCTCGCGTCTGCACGAAGTGGATATCGTCATCAGCTCGACCGGCGCGCCCCATGTGGTCATAAAGGCCCGGGACGTGCGCGGCGTGCTCAAAGCCCGTAAGCACAAGCCCATGTTTTTCATCGATATTGCCGTGCCTCGGGATATTGATCCCGACGTCAACAGCCTCGACAACGTCTATCTGTACGACATCGACGATCTACAGGAAGTCGTTGAGGAGAATCTGGCCCAACGCCGCGAGGAAGCAGCCCGGGCCCGGGATATCATCCGTTTGCAGGTGGACCGGTTTGGCGAATGGGTCAAATCCCTTGCTGTCAAACCGACCATCGTGGACTTGTTGCAGGCCGGGGAGGACATCGCCCACCGGGAATTGCGCAAAACCCTCCGACGCCTCGGACCAGACGTCTCCGAGGAAACCCGTCAGGCCCTCGAAACCTTGTCCCTGTCCATCAGCCACAAGGTTCTCCATGAGCCCATTGCGTTTCTCAAGCGCCGCGCCCGGGAGGAAAAAGGCGACAGATTCATCGACCTCACCCGCCGCATGTATAACTTGGACCGTGAAGGCGTTCCGCCCGACGCCCACGCGGACCGAAAACCGCCGAAAGACGATGACTTCGAGTCGGATTTCGATGCGACGGATGCAAGCGAGTAAACCATGCGATCCTATCTGATCGACGAGATTTCGGCCGACAATATGGTGGTTATCGAACGGCACCTGAGCGAAAAAGGCTTCAACGGGCCGCTTGACCACATTTTCTACATCCCCTTTCCCCAGGAGATGTTAAACGGCGAACAACAGCAGCATTATGGGGAATGCGGTCCCTATGTGCTGATCCTGGAGACCGGGCGCAACTGGCTGAAGCTGGAGCTACTGGTGCGTGGACGCGGCAAGCTGCGCTGTTCCTGCATCAGCTACTGTTCTCCGGAACAGCGCCAGCAGATGATCGACTTCCTGGATAATTTCATCCGGGAACTCGACATTCCGGTCTAGCCGCGCCCGCCCTGTCATCGAAAAACGGGACCGAAATGTTTTCCCGCGTTCTTCTCGCCGGCGACAGGCGGGAAAAGGACACGGATACGCCCGGTCCCGGATTCGTTTTTTGCGCCCGCCGGGCGTAACGCACCCATGAAGTCCCCCAACGCCCCCACCCCGCCCACGGAAAGCGCCCTCCCCCGTCTGCGCGACCTGCCCCCGCGACAGGCCCGCCTGTGTCTGGCCGTCGCGTGCTTTCTGACGGAAGAATGCGGGCACGATCCCGCCGGCGTGACCTGGATTGCGGCCTATTCCGGCGGTCCGGACTCGGCCGCACTGCTGGCCGTGCTTTCTCGTCTGGCCCCTCGTCTGGGGGCCCGTCTGGAAGCCGCCCACCTCGACCACGGATTGCGGGCGGAATCCGCCGGAGAAGCCGAAGCCGCCCGGCGTTTTTGTCGGGAATGCGGCATTCCCCTGCATCTTCGACGCGTGGAGGTGGCCGATTTGGCCAAAACGCGCGGGCTTGGCCTGGAAGACGCCGGACGAGTGGCCCGCTACGCTTTTTTTGCCGATCTGCTGGCCACCCGCCCGAACGCCTGGATGGCCCTGGGCCACCAACTCAACGATCTGGCGGAAGATCAGCTCATGCGCCTGTCGCGTGGCACCGGCTGGCCGGCCCTTGGCGGCATGGTCGCCGTGGATCCGGCCAGACGCATCCTGCGTCCGCTGTTGTTGACGCCGCGACGCGAAATCGAAGCCCTGGTGACGGCCCTGCGCCTGCCCGTGGTCCGCGATCCGTCCAACAGCGATCCGGCCTTTTTCCGCAACCGTCTGCGAACCGGCGCATTGCCCCTGCTGGCGGCGGAAAATCCCCGTCACCTCGACGCAGCGGCCCGGTTATGGCGCCAGGCCCGGTGCGACGCCGACTATTTTGCCTGCACCCTGCCCGACCTGCCCGATCCGGCCACCCTGCCCCTGCCCGTCTTATCCGGACTGCATCCCGCCCTGCGTCTGCGCCTCTATCGTCGGGCCCTGGCCAGTCTGGGGCCGGGACAGGCCCTGGCCGATGCGCTCTTTTCCCTGGATCAGGCGGTCCGTCACCGGGCGACCGGTCGCCATTTCCAATTCCCTGGGGGCAAATCGGCCCGGATCACGCGGCAGGAAGTGACGTTTCGCCTGGAGGCAAGCAGCCGGTCAAAGCGGGACGCGCCATTGACAGGGCTGGCGGGGGGGGGTAATGAGGCCGATTGTGAAAAATCAAACATGGAGGCAGTCCCGGTGAATATTCTCACGTTTGGTCCCAACGGAAGCGGCAAGGGCACCCAGGGGTCCCTGGTGAAGAAAAAGTACAATCTGGCCCATATCGAGTCCGGGGCTATCTTCCGCGAACATATCGGCGGCGGCACCGAACTCGGCAAGAAAGCCAAGGCCTATATCGACAAGGGTGAGCTGGTTCCGGACGAAATCACCATCCCCATGATCCTTGAGACCTTGAAGGCCAAGGGCGGCAACGGCTGGCTCCTCGACGGCTTCCCCCGCAATATGGTCCAGGCTGAAAAGCTTTGGGAAGCCCTGCAGAAGGAAGGCATGAAGCTCGATTACGTCATCGAGATCCTGCTGCCCCGCGAAACGGCCAAAAACCGTATCATGGGCCGTCGTCTGTGCGTCAACGACCCCAACCATCCCAACAACATCTTCATTGACGCCATCAAGCCCAACGGCGACAAGTGCCGGGTGTGCGGCGGCGATCTCAAGACCCGTTCCGACGACCAGGACGAGGCCGCCATCGCCAAGCGTCACGATATCTATTACGACACCAAGACCGGCACCATGGCTGCTGCCTATTTTTACAAGGACTTGGCCGCCAAGGGCAAAACGAAATACATTGAACTCAACGGCGAGGGCTCGATCGACTCCATCAAAGAGACCCTGCTCGCCCAGCTCGCCTAGTTCACCGGAATACGCCTTGCTTCACGGCCCCGGGGGGAATACCTTCGGGGCCGCATTTTTTGGTCCCGAAGGAGCTTGTCATGGACCATGGACCCCTGCGTCTTGGCCGCATCGCCTATCTCAATGTCTGGCCGCTGTATGAAACCCTGGTCCGGGAATTTCCCGAAGGACCGGAAATCACCTACGTGCCCGGACACCCGGCCGAGCTGAACACCGCATTGTGCGCCGGCACTATCGACGCGGCTCCGGCTTCCGCCTTTGCCTATCTTGCCAATCCCGGCGCATTTAGGCTCCTGCCGGATCTGTGCATCCGGGCGGCAACCGGCCCGATCCAAAGCGTCCTGCTTCTCTCGCCGGTTCCCCTGGCCGAACTGCCCGACCATTTGGCCCGCACCGGCGATCCGGTCCTGCTCTCCGGGGCCTCGGCCAGCTCCAACGCCCTGCTTCAGGTCTTATGGCGCTTTGCCTGGAAATTCCCGGAGACCCGATTCGAGAAGGTTGCCCCGGGCACGGGGTTGGCCACGGGCAAACCCTTTGTTGAAATCGGCGATCTGGCCCTTGGCCGCTATCTCGACCCGCCGGCCGGCTGGCACGTGACGGACCTCGGCCAGGCCTGGCTGGGATTTGCCGGCACACCGTTTGTTTTTGCCTTGTGGATCGTTCGGGAGGGGCTCGCCGCCGGCCGGATGGCCGCGCTGGAGCGGATGCACGAAGTGCTTGTCGGGATCAATCGGAATCTGTCTGACCAGTTGCCTGAACGCGTGGCCGCGCCCAATCGGCCGCGCTGGATTACGTCGGACGATCTGCTCGCCTACCTGCGCGTGGTCAACTACGACTTCGACGCGGCAGCCCAGGCAAGCCTCATCCTCTTTGCCCATCACTGCCGGGAACTGGGACTTATCGAAGCGGTCCCGGGATTACGCTTCGCCTTCTAGACGAAACACACGCCGCGCATTTCGGCTGTACAGCCAACCATTAGCAGCAGGGCAGGCCCAGGATCTCGGATCTTCGGGCCTGAACCATCAGGTCGGCAATGCAAATGGCGTCAAGCTCCCGGAAAATGCTCGCCGTTGCCTTGGCCCAGATCTGCCGCGTCACGCAGTCATTGGCAATCAGGCAGGTTTCGGGATTGCCCACGCACTCGGTCAGTTCGGGACGGCTTTCAAGCGCCCGCACCACATCCCCGACACGAATCTGATCCGCAGGCACCGCCAGGACATGGCCGCCTTTTGGGCCACGCTTGCTATGGATGAAACCGGCCTTTTTCAGGGCGCGGATCAGCTGCTCCAGGTATTTGACCGAAATATTGCGTCGTTTGGCAATGTCCTGAATACGGACCGGGCCATCACCGCCATGGAGCGCGATATCGAGGAGCATGCGTAAGCCATAGCGGCTTCGCGTGGTAAGTTGCATGGACCGATTTCCCCTTGTCGCGGGTTTATGGCTTGCGGAACGAAGGGACGTTAGCAACTTTGGAGGGAAATAGCAAAACCGGTCGGACAGACCGGCAGCATCAATGGGCGGGCGCCATGCCTTGGGGCTGCCGGGGAAGGCTGCGCCAATTGCCCCGCCAAAGGGCCTGTCGCGAAATCCTGCCGCCTACAGGAATCCCGCGTTCCAGCAGGCAGCGGCTGCAAATCTTCCCCTGGGCCCGCAGGATATACACATCAAACGCCAGGAGTTCCTGCCCACAGACACAACAATGTTTGCCATCCATGACACGCTCCCCGTCGTTTTTTGCCGACAGGGAGCGTGTTACAAAAAGCATGCCCGGCCGCTTACGGCTTTTGCGGTCCGCGATCATCGCCCTCCGGCCGGCCCGGGCCGCCAGCCTGTCCGCCGGCCCGGACGGCCCGGCGAAGAACGACCGAAACCTTGCGCCAGCCGCCCCCCTCGGTCAGACAGACGAATCCCCAGCGCAACCAGCGCACGAGCGCCTGGGCCAGCCAAATGGCCCAAAGCAGCATCAGCCCCCGAAAGACCAGCAGAGGGACGGTCACCGCCAGACAGGAAGGCACCGGTCCGGCCACCCGATCAAATGTCCAGGCCAGACTTGTCGCCGTGGAACCGCCCCCGGTCACCTGCATACGCGGCAGGCCAAGCAGACCGGCGCCAAGCGTTTCATACAGGGCGGCCAAACCGGCCAGCGCAAGCAACACCAGTCCTATTTGCACGAGATTAAAGCCTGCCGCGCTGCCGGTGACCGGATGACGGCGACGAACGCCGAGAGCCGCCAACCAGGCCACGGCCAGGACAAAATTGCCGGGCGTCGCCTGACTGAGGCCCAAGGCGTACCCAAACCACTGCCAGCGGGAGAGCGGTGTATCCCGCAGGGTCGAAAGCCCAAGGCCGACAACCACGACCGTGGCCAGCCAGCCCCAATACAACACAGCCGGACCAAGAGGCGTCGCACCGCGCACGGCCAGGAGCCACCGCTCGGCCGGAAGCTCCAGACGGGCCTGGATATTCGCGCCGGGAAGCCCCAGATCCACGACCGGCGTCCGGGTAAAGACGCCAAGCGGCGCTTGTTCCCGGAACTGCAACACCACCTCGGTCACGCCCGGCGGCAGGGCGAACCCCGCTTCGCCGGGGCCACCGGTGGCCAGAGTTTCGCGCCCGGCCACCGTCAACCGTGTCACTTCGACGCCAGCTGGAAGTTTCACCACATGCCGCGCGCCCTTGGCCGCTCGAAACGCCATGGTAAGCGTCACGTCGCGCACCTGCCCCCCTTGCCGGGCGACAAGCTCGGCCCGCTCCAGGGTCAGGTATTCGCCGGGGGCCACTTCCGGCCGGGTAATCCGCACGGCCAGGGCTTCACCGGGCCAGGGGGCGAATCGGGGTTGCAACCGGCCGTCCGGCGTCAAACGGGCCACGGGAGGAATGCCCTCAAACACCAGATCATAAAATGGTGCGGCGCTGATGCTCCAGGTTTCAACCAAGGTGTCGCCCGGCGAGGCGACAAGCCGCAATTGCGGCACGGCCGGCAATTGCGATCGCCACGCGACCCGGCTTTGCCCCGGCGCGAAAGCGACCACAGCCTCTTCGCCCCGGATCGTGACTCCCAAAGCATCCGGTCGTTCCCCCGGCAGCAGCGGAACAGCCACCACCGCGGCCGTCACAAGAGGCGAGCGGCGCACCACCTGGGTGGCGACTTCAAACGTCAGGCCAAAATCCAAAGCCCGCTCGACAGCAAAAAAGGCCGGAACCTCCGCCCCGCTTCCCGTCGGGCGCGCAACGCCCGAAGGCGTTTCCGCCGCCCGGGTCAGCTCAAGCGGCCCCGTCAAAGCGCCCCGCCCGTCCAGTCCCCGCGTCCGATACCCCGGGGCAAAAACCCGCACACGGCCCGGCGCCAGAGGAGCGGCAAGCGTAAAAGACACGGCCTCGGGCGCGGCTCCCGCCAGCACGATCACATGATGCCCAGCCTCCACCAGCACCTGCAGCATGGCGCCCTGACGGACCAGTTCCCCAGCCGACGCGCCGTCAAGCAAAACGCTCTCCGGCCGCCAGTTATCGGAGACCACCGGCAGTGGCGCGACAGTTCGGGCGGCGGCGTCCACCGCGTAGGCGACAACCAGACGGCCTCCCTCCAGACGCACATCAAGGCCGGGGCTGCCAAGACAATGGGGGAAACAGCGCGCCGGTTCAGTCAACCGATCGCGCCACAGATCCAGTAAGGGGACGGGCGGAAAATCCGCCGCCGGAGAGGGTGTCGGCATGGTTGCGCCCACAAGCAGCAGGCCAAGCAGAACGGCGGCCGGTCCGGCCACGCGTCGCAGCCGATCCCGATCAAACAGGAAAAAGAGGGCCAGCCCCAAAAAAAGCACCCGCGCCAGGCGAAGCAGCAAGGTGGCCAGCGGAGAGGCCAGGATCAGATGCAGACTCTGCCCGACGACGACCGGGCCGCGCCATTGCAGGGAAACGGCCCGACCACTCCAGGTCGGCGTCGCCGGCCCGGTCTGGATCAGGGCGTCCGGATCGAACTCCAGCCGGGAGGCGTCGGCTGCCGCCCCGGTTACGGCAACATCCAGGGCATTGCCCGGCGTTTCGGCCTTCCGCATGGCCCGGGGGGCGACCGCCGGGGCCGGCATGGCTTCCGGCTTGGCGGCGAGCTGCAACGCCTGCCCGGAAAAAGGCGTTCCCGACTCAATCTGGGGCGCAACGGCAAGTCGCAATTCCCGGGCCACGAAAGGAATGGCCAGGACGATCAGGGCCAGGACGGAGAGACCAAAAAAGGCCACAGCCATCCGCCGGAAAACCGACCAACCGGCCAGCCGGCCCGGATCGCCGGCCACCCGCAACAGGCCAAGCCCGGCCAGAACGAAAATCCAGGCGACCGCCGGGGCATTGGGCTCATGCCAGGAAAGCAGTAAAAAGATTCCCAGCGTCACCCCGGCCGCCGGCCCGCGCAGGGAAACCACCGCCACGGCCAAAAGAAAAACCAGAAAAACATCCAACAACGTCCAATTGGAAAAAAATCCGCCGGTGACCGTATCCGGCCCGGAGGCCCAAAGCAGCTCCCACCCGGGCGGCAGGTTGAGGGTGGCCGACACCCGTTCGAATTCCCGGTCAAATCCGCCGGCCGGCAGGAGGGCACGGGCGTCGGGGTATCGCGAACGGGCCACAAGCTGGAGCGCCGAACGGCGCAATTCCACCCCGGGCGTCCCCTCGGGGCCAAGCCGCACCACGGGTTGGTCCTGGCCGGCAATCGTCAGGCGGCCCAGTTCCCCCGGCGGCAACAGGCGCAAGGTCCACGTTTTACGATTTTCCCCGGCCAGCGTGTCGCGGACGCTGAGGCCCTGTCCGGAAAAATCCAGCCACATTTCCCGATTGAGGGTTAACGCGTCACGGCCGGCCGGTGCGCCGCGCCCCAATTCGACCAGGGTCAGGGCCGTACCGGGCATAACGGCAAAGGCCGGGAACCCCCGCCAGGCAACCGGGACCTCGGCGGTTTTGGGATCAATTCCCGGCAGTCCCTCGGGACGCACCTCGCGCACATCCCCGGCCGCCGCAAAAGACCAGATTTCCCGCCCATAGGGGCAGGCCGCCGGGCCGATGCGATCGACCTTGCCAGGGAAACGGGTCACGACCTCCACGTCGTAGCGCCCCGGACCGGCATCCAGCACCAACGCCCCGCCCGGCCCAAACGTCGCCGGCACCGGACCGCGCACCGCAAGCGGCACCGTCCCCTCCGGCACCGCCCCGGCCAGGGTGATGGTCCGGGCCAGTCCGGAAACTTCCAGGCGAAAGACCGTCGTGACGGTGACCGGCACGCCGTCGGCAATCAGGCGAAACACCTTGACAATTTCGCGATTTTCAATGGGCTTGGCCGCAGCTCCGGGGGCAAGACGCAACTCCCCGGTCGGCGATATTGCCACACGGGCCTCGACGCCCTGCCGCGTCAGACGCACCAGACCGATATCAGGCGGCAAAGCCAGGGTCGCCGGCGCAACCGACCAGCCCAACCGCCCCTCCAGCACATGTTCACCCGGCGGCAGCCAGACCACGGGACCAGCCTCGCCGGCAACCACCGGCAAAAGGCCGCCCTTCTCGCGCACCCCCTCGATCCAGACGCCCGCTCCGGCAGGTAAGGCGATGAAGCCGTCGTCGAACAATCGGGCCCGCAACGTAAAATTGGCCCCACTGCCGTCGAGATCCAGGGTCAGGCTGGTTTCGAAACGACAAATCCGGGCATTGGCCGTATTGCCATCCGGTGGGCACAGTTTTTCTCCCGCCCCGTACAAGGCGAAGGCCCGCCACGGCGCCAAAGCCGGCGGCACGTCCTCCCGGTTGTCGGCCAAGGCCTGCCCGGCCACTCCAACGAGTATCGCCCATAGGAAAAAAAGATGTGCCGCGCGCCCCATGTCGCCTCCTCATCGCCACAAATTTCAAAGCGTTTTCCCTATCACCCAAAATCACGCCCAAGGCAACGCGCCGGTGAAAACCATCTTTCCTCCCGTCGCCAAGGGCGCTATGGCACAAACGCAGAATCTTCCCGAAAAACGCATCACACTGTTTCCCCCGACACAAGACAGACCGCCATCCCCATAATGAGGTCAACATGCCCGCCGATTCCGCCTTTGTCCCGCTTCTTCTTGACTGGTTTACGGCCAATCAACGCGATCTGCCCTGGCGTCGCGACTATGCGCCCTATGCGGTCTGGATTTCCGAAATCATGGCCCAGCAAACCCAGATGGATCGGGTGGTGGCCTATTTCAACCGTTTCATAACCCAATTTCCCGATGTGGCCACCCTGGCCGGCGCAGGGGAAGACGCTGTTCTTAAGGCCTGGGAAGGGCTCGGCTATTACAGCCGGGCCAGAAATCTGCTGGCCGCCGCTCAAAAAATCATGGCCGACCATGGCGGGCGCTTTCCCTCCCGCCTGGAAGAAATTCGCGCCCTGCCGGGCATTGGCGACTATACCGCCGGAGCCATTGCCAGCATTGCTTTCGGCATGGACGCCGTGGCCGTGGACGCCAATGTGCTGCGGGTGCTGGCCCGGGTTTGCGACATCGACGTTCCGGTCAAAGAACCGGTCGGCAAAGCCCGAATCATGGAGCTGGCCCGGGCGCTTTTACCGGCAGGCCGGGCCGGGGATTTCAATCAGGCGCTGATGGAGCTTGGGGGGCTCATCTGCCGCCCCAAAACGCCGGATTGTCCGCATTGCCCGGTGCAAAGCGTCTGCCAGGCGCGCCATCTGGGCATTGTGGCCGACCGACCGGTCCTGAGCAAAACCAAGGACATTACCCCGCTTTTCGTCGCCACCGGCGTGCTGGCCCATGCCGGACGCATTTTCATCCAAAAACGGCTGCCGGCCGGAGCCTGGGGCAATTTGTGGGAATTTCCCGGAGGCCGCATCGAAGAAGGCGAAACGCCGGAAATGGCCGTGGTCCGGGAATACATGGAAGAAACCGCATTCACGACCCACGTGGCCACCAAATTGACCATCATCCGCCATGGCTACACCACCTTTCGGGTCACCCTGCATTGCTTTTTGCTGCACCTTGCCGGTGACTATGATCCGACCATGCTGCCGGCCCCTGTCCTGACGGCTGCGCAGGAAAGCCTGTGGGTCGCCCCGGGAGAATTGTCACAATTTGCTTTTCCGGCCGGGCATCGCAAACTGATTGACAGCCTGTCCCGGGATTTGCGGCTGCTCTAGGGGACCGAGTTGGCGTTTCCTGAGGGGGATGCCTCAGGCTTGACACCTGATCGGCGTTATGAAACATGCGCATTAAACATTTGTATTAACATGCTGCGCCAGACGCTCTCAGGAGAGAAGAGCGACCTTGTATGAAGAATTCGCTCGACGCCCTGCGCATCGCCAAAGATGACAAAATCCCAACAGGAGGGCCGAAACGGCGGATGCGCCGTTGGCCGTTTCTCCTGGCCATCTTCCTCGTGGCCGCCGTCGTCATCTGGAAATGCGCCCCGCATACCTTCACCGTGGAAGCCGCGACCGTAGGACTGGTCTACCCCTCGCGTCCCCTGACAACCCTGACGGCCAGCGGCTACATCGTGGCCCAACGCAAAGCGGCCCTGGCCACCAAAGCCACGGCCCAACTCGTCTGGCTTGGCGTTGAGGAAGGCAGCCGGGTAAAAAAGGGCCAGATCCTGGCCCGGCTGGAAAGCGCCGATCTGGAAGCGGCCCGGGATCAGGCCCGCCACGACGAGGACGCGGCCCGGTTTCAGGTGGCCTCGGCCGAAGCGGAATTGGCCGATGCCCACTTGCAGTACGACCGCATGAAAAAACTGGTGGCCGGCGACTACGTGGCCCGCTCGGAACATGATACGGCCAAAGCCCGCCTGGACAAGGCGGAAGCGGCGCTGGCCCAGGCCAAAGCCACCCGGGCCGGGCGCGCCGAAGCCCTGCGCAAGGCCGCAGCCGAGCGGGACTACACCGATCTTGAGGCCCCGTTCGATGCAGTGGTTTTGACCAAAAATGCCGATGTCGGGGATATCATCTCCCCGCTTGGCGCTTCGTCCACGTCCAAAGCAGCCGTGGTCACCATTGCCGATATGGAATCGCTCGCCGCCGAAGTGGATGTCTCCGAAGCCAGCATCCATCTGGTCAAGCCAGGCGGACCGTGCGAGATCCTGCTTGACGCCATCCCAAGCGAACGCTTTCCCGGCACCGTGCACATGATCGTGCCGACGGCCGACCGGACCAAGGCCACCGTGCTGGTCAAGGTCCGTTTTACCACCCTGGACCCGCGGGCCTTGCCGGAAATGAGCGCCAAGGTGGCCTTTCTCTCCCGCCCGTTGACGCCCGCCGAAACGACGCCCCGTCTGGCCGTGCCGGCCGCAGCCCTTATCGAGCGCGAAGGAAAGACGGCCGTCTTCCTCATAAAGGACGGCAAAGCGGTCCTGACCCCGATCACCGTCGGCGAGCCGCTTGGCGACATGCGCACCGTCTCCGCCGGCGTGGAAGCCGGCCAACGCGTCATCGTCGCCCCGCCGGCGAAGCTGCAAAACGGGGACGCGGTAACCCTGGCCGAGGGATAATATGGGCCAACCGCTTATTGCGATCGACCACCTGTCCAAGTCCTACCGACGCGGCGACCAAATCATCCCGGTTTTGACCGACATCACCTTCGACATCGCCGCCGGGGAATTCCTGGCCCTGATCGGACCGTCCGGCTCGGGCAAATCCACGCTGCTCAACTGCATTGCCGGCATTGACGTCGTGGATTCGGGCCGCATTGTCGTTGACGGCACCGATATCGCCACCCTCGGGGAAGGCGCGCTGGCCTCCTGGCGCAGCCATCACGTGGGATTTATTTTTCAGTTCTACAACCTTATTCCGGTCCTTTCGGCCTTGGAAAACGTGGAACTCCCCCTGCTTTTGACCTCGCTTTCCGCCCGGCAGCGCCATGAACACGCCCTGGCCGCGATGGCCGCCGTCGGTCTGCCCGACCGCACCGATCACAAGCCGTCCCAACTTTCCGGCGGCCAGCAACAACGCGTGGCCATCGCCCGGGCCATCGTCACCGACCCGGACATCATCGTGGCCGACGAACCGACGGGCGACCTGGACCGCCAATCGGCCGAAGACATCCTGGCCCTGCTCGGGCGGCTCAATGCCGAGCTCGAAAAAACCATCATCATGGTCACCCACGACCACCGCGCCGCCGAAGCGGCCCATCTCGTGCGCCAGCTCGACAAGGGCGTGCTCTATGTTGCTTCTTAGGCTCGTTTTCAAAAACGCGTTCAGGCACCGCCTGCGGTCCATCCTGACCATTGTCGGCATCACCATCGCCTTGCTCGCCTTCGGTCTTTTGCGCACGGTCCTCGACGCCTGGAACGCCGGGGTGTCCGCCGCCTCGGCCAACCGCCTCGTGACCCGCAACGCCGTCTCCATGACCCAGCCCCTGCCCTACGCCTATAAGGGACGCATCCGGCAAGCCTCGGGCGTGGCCATCGTTGCCGCCGGCAACTGGTTCGGCGGCGTCTATCTGGACGAAAAAAATTTCTTCGCCAATTTTGCGGTGGAAGCCGAAGACATGTTCGCGCTGTACCCGGAGCTGCTCGTTCCCCCGACCGAACAAAAAGCCTTCACCATGGATCGCAAAGGGGCGCTGATCGGCCGCAAGCTGGCCGAACGCTTCCACTGGCGCGTGGGCGACACCATCACCCTGCGCGGCACCATTTTCCCCGGCCAGTGGCCCATGACCATCCGGGCCATTTTCAAGGGCGCCCGCCCGGATACCGATGAAACCGTGCTCTATTTTCATTGGTCCTATCTGGATGAAACCATGAAGGTCCGCTCCCCCAGGCGGGCCGGACAAGCCGGATTTTTCATGGTCGGCATTGCCGACGCCACCCGGGCGGCGGAAATCTCGAAAGAAATCGATGCATTTTTCTTTAATTCCCAGGCCGAAACCCTGACCGAAACCGAACGGGCCTTCCAGCAGGGCTTTGTATCCATGAGCGAGGCCATCCTCATGGCCATAACGGCCGTGTCCTACGTGGTGATTCTGATCATGCTGGCCGTGGCCGCCAATACCATGGCCATGTCGGCCCGGGAACGCACGGGCGAATTCGCCGTGCTCAAAACGCTTGGCTTCCGCGCCCCGACACTCGGGCTCATGCTGCTTGGCGAGTCGATGCTCCTATCGCTGTCCGGCGCAGGTCTGGCCGTGATCCTGCTGCCGTCCCTGGCCAAAGGCTTTACCCAAAATCTGGCCCAGTTTTTCCCTATTTTCGTCGTCTCTTCCACGACCATCGGCATGGCCCTGCTGTTTGGCGTTTGCGTCGGGATCTGCGCCGCCATCGTACCGGCGCTGCGGGTCGGATCGGTGCGCATTGCCGAAGCCTTCCGGAGGATCGGCTGATGGCCGTGCCGCTGTCCTATTCCTGGCGCAATCTGCACACGCGGCGTTTGACCACGGGGTTGACCGCCGCCGGGATGGCCCTGGTTGTTTTCGTTTTCACGGCCACACTCATGCTGGCCGAAGGTCTGCGCCAGACGCTCGTCAGCACGGGCTCGCCGGGCAACGCCATCGCCCTGCGCAAAGGGTCGGACACCGAGGTGCAAAGCGGCCTGGAACGACTGGCCGCCTCGGCCATGACCACCCGGCCGGAAATCGCCATCGGCGGCGACGGCAAAGCCCTGGCGGCCAAGGAAACCGTGGTGCTGATCGGGTTGACCAAACGCGCCACCGGCAAAACGTCCAATGTCATCATTCGGGGTGCGGACCGGGCCTCCATGGCCCTTCGCCCCCAGATCCGGTTATTTTCCGGTCGGCTGCCGCGGCCCGGCACCCCGGAAATCATGGTGGGCAAAGCCGTGGCTTCAGGCTTTAAGGGCGTGGAAATCGGTCAGAATCTGCGCTTCGGCAAGCGGGAATGGCCCATTGTCGGTATTTTCGACGCGGGCAGCACGGGCTTTTCTTCGGAAATCTGGGGGGATGTCGAGCAAATCATGCCGGCGTTCGGCCGAATCGCCTATTCCATCGTCGTGGCCGGCCTCAGCGAACCAAGCCTGTTCCCGGCCTACAAACAGGCCATAGAAGACGATCCCAGGCTTCAGGCGGAAGTGTGGCGGGAAACGCGCTACTATGAAAAACAGTCCGACATGATGCGCAAGTTTCTCACGATCCTCGGCATATCCCTGACGATTATCTTTTCGTTTGGGGCCATGATCGGAGCCATGATCACCATGTATTCCTCCGTGGCGGGCCGGGTGGCGGAAATCGGGACGCTGCGAGCCCTCGGTTTTACCCGAAGAAGCATCCTGACGGCGTTTTTGCTGGAAGCGATGTTGCTTGGACTGCTGGGCGGCGTGGCCGGGGTGGGACTGGCGGCGGGACTTTCCTTTGTGTCCTTTTCGACCACCAACTTTCAGACCTTTTCAGAACTCGCCTTCAAATTTTCCCTGACGCCCTGGATTGTGGGCGCGGCCCTGCTCTTTTCGATTCTGATGGGGGTTATTGGCGGCTTCCTCCCGGCCGTCCGGGCGGCACGCATGAATATTGTCGAGGCGCTTCGCACGGCATAACCGTCCCCCTCTCTCCAGCACCCCCTCCCCCGCCAAAGGGGACCGGGGGGATTATCCCCCCGGCAGGGTCCAGGGGCAGCGCCCCTGGCCGCCGGAGGCCACCGTCTCCCCCCCTCTCTCTAAATCGCATCCCCACCGGTTTCGCCCGTACGAATGCGCATAGCCTCGCCCATGGGCAGGACAAAAATCTTCCCATCGCCCACTTCGCCGGTATAGGCGGCCTCGCGGATGCCCGCGACCAGACGGGACACGTCCTCGTCCTCCACCACCAGCTCGATTTTGATTTTAGGCACAAAGTCCACGGTATACTCGGCTCCCCGATAGACTTCGGTATGCCCACGCTGCCGGCCAAAGCCTTTGACCGCGTCGATGGTCATGCCCTTGATCCCCATGCTGACCAACTTTTCCTTGACGTCGTCGAGCTTGAACGGACGTACGATCACTTCAATTCGTTTCATACTGCTCCCAGACGAGAATCGACGCGCACGCGCCGGTCGAAAGATTGGACGTTATTCGCCGTAGGCGGATTCCGTATGCTCCGACAGATCGAGACCAACCGTTTCGGCCTGGGGATCGAGACGCAGCCCCATCGTCGCTTTGACGCCGACCAAAAGAATCCAGCTCACGGCAAAGGCAAAGACGCCGACCACGGCCACCGCCAGGATCTGTGTGCCGCACTGCGCGGGGTTGCCATACAACAAGCCGTCGGCTCCGGCCGGGTTGACCAATTTCTGGGCCAGCACGCCGACCAACAAGGTGCCCAATACCCCACCGACCCCGTGAATGCCAACGACATCCAAACTGTCGTCAAAACGCAACCGGGCCTTCAGCAATACCGCACCATAGCAGACAAGACCAGCCAGCATACCGATAAAGACGGCGGCGCCCGGCGCAACGAACCCCGCGCCCGGGGTAATGGTGGCCAGTCCGGCCACGGCTCCGGAAGCGGCGCCAAGGGTGGTCGGCCGACCGCGATGCCACCATTCGATGGCGCACCAGGTGGCCATGCCGGCCATGCCGCCAAGATGGGTGGCGGCAAATGCCCCGGCGGCGACGCCATCGGCAGCCAGGGCACTGCCGGCGTTAAAGCCGAACCAGCCAAACCAGAGCAGGCCAGTGCCAAGCAGGGTCATCGGCAGGTTGTGGGGCACGATCTGGTGGCGGCCATGATCCTTTCGCGGTCCGGTCACCATCACGGCGGCGAGCGCCGCCGCACCACACGTCAGGTGGACGACAATCCCGCCGGCGAAATCCAACACGCCCATTTCCTTCAGCCAGCCGCCGTTCCCCCAGACCCAATGGCAGACGGGATTATAGACGAGGATGGTCCAGGCCAGGGAAAACACGAGAAACGGCCCAAAACGCATGCGCTCCGCCACGGCTCCGGTGATCAGCGCCGGCGTGATGGCGGCGAACATGCACTGGAACATGGCAAAGGCCAGATGGGGGATGGTGGCCGCATAATTGGGATTCGGGGCCGCGCCGACGCCGCCAAGACCGGCCCAGGCCAGAGAGCCGAGCAGTCCGCCCATGTCCGGGCCAAACGACAGGGAATAGCCGAGATAGACCCACTCGATGCTGATCAGGGAAATCAGGATAAAACTCTGCATGATGGTGCCGAGCACGTTTTTCTTGCGCACCATGCCGCCGTAAAAAAGGGCCAACCCTGGAATCATGAGCAGCACGAGGGCTGCGCTGATGAGGACAAAGGCTGTGTCACCGCTTTGAAGCATACTCTCCCCCAAAAAAGTTTGGGGGGCTTTTACCATGGGCCTGACGTCGTATCAAATTCACGAGATTGTTATTTCAAGAGAATTTCACAAAGGTATTGCATCCGACTGGACCGGCAGCGCGAGACGGAGGAAGCGGGATTGGAGCGCATGCAGCCACGAACAAGACCGTATGGGGCAGTGCAGGGCGAGCAGGAGCAACCCTGCCGTCTTTGTCCTCTTGACTGCGACGCAAATGCAAAAGCGTGCCCCGCAAGCGGAACACGCTTTAACAAAATTCGACAAAAGGAAGGATTACAAGAAACACATCTTGGGGGAAACAGCCAATACCCTTCGTTTCCGACGCCCTGCCAAGAGACAGGAGCAGAGGGCCACCCCGAAAGAAACGGTCCTTTGCAGCGCCACCCGGCCTACGACGCAGGCACCTCAAGTGTTCCCCGATAGGCATCCAGACTTTTGATCCCAAGCTCTTCCATCAGCACAGGCAGTCGCTTGGCAATGCGAAAGGCCATGTCCGGCCGCATGAAGTTGGCCGTGCCGATTTGCACGGCATGTGCGCCGACCAGGATGAATTCCAGAACATCCTCGGCCGAGGCGATGCCGCCGACGGCGATGACCGGGGCGGAAACAGCCTGACACACCTGCCACACGCACCGCAGGGCCACGGGTTTGATGGCCGGCCCCGAAAGTCCGCCGATGATATTGGCCAGCCGGGGACGCCGGGTACGAATATCCACGGCCATGCCGGTCAGCGTATTGATGCAGGTCAGGGCGTCGGCCCCGCCCAAAACCGCCGCCCGGGCAATGGAGACGATGTCCGTGACATTGGGTGAAAGCTTGACCCAGACCGGCTTGTCTCCCGCCCGTTTTTTCACGGCCTCGGTCAACCGGCCGGCCATGGCCGGGTCCTGACCAAAGGCGATGCCGCCGGCCTTGACGTTGGGACAGGAAATATTGACCTCAAGGGCCGAAACCCCCTCGGCGGCCGACAGCACGCCGGCAAGCTCGGCGAATTCGTCGGCGTCGCAGGCGTAAAGATTGGCCACAATGGGCGTTTCCGTAAACGGCAGACGCGGCAGCTTGTCGCGCAAAAAGACTTCCACGCCGCAATTTTGCAGCCCTATGGCATTGAGCATGCCACTTGGCGACTCGGCGATGCGCGGCATGGGATTGCCAAGCCGGGGCAACAGCGAAAGCCCCTTGACCACAATGCCGCCCAGGCTGCGCAGATCGCCAAAAGGGGCAAACTCAAGGCCGTATCCAAAGGTCCCGGACGCAGTCATGACCGGGTTTTTGACGTGCAGACCAGGCAGGCGCACGCTCGTGTCGACGGTCATGCATCCTCCGAAAGCTTCAGTTCCTCGACCCAGAAAACCGGCCCTTCCGTGCAGGTCTGGACATAGTTGCCCAGGGCGTTTTTCTCCACGCAGCCAAGACAACCGCCCACACCGCAGGCCATGCGGTTTTCAAGCGACACCTGGGCCCTGGCGCCGAACCGGCGGGCCAGACGGGCCACGGTGACCAAAAACGGCCGGGGACCGCAGGCCAGAATCAGACCGCCGGCAAATTCGGCCACGGTCTTTTCCAACAGCGCGATAAACTGCGGCAGATCCGCCGGCGTTTTTTCCTCGAAAGCCGTCGCCCGAATCGTTTTGGCCATCGCATCGAAAGGATAGCAGGATCTGGGCTGGCGGTGGCCGAAAACCAGGGAAAGATTGGCCGGCGCGGGGTGCGTGGCCACATATTCGACAAACGGCGCCAGACCGACGCCGCCGGCCAGCATGACCGTCGGCACGTCCGGCTCCAGAGCGAACCCCTGGCCAAGCGGTCCCCAGACCGTGGCCCTCTCGCCCGGTTTCAGACGGCACAGGATATCGCTCCCCCGCCCGCAGGCCTGGACGAACAGCGTCAATTTTTCAGGCGTCAGGCGGCAGATGGAAAAGGGACGCGGCCACACCGGGTCGCTGCCAAAGGCCTCCGGCCGCACCATGACGAACTGTCCGGCCACGGCCGGAGGAAACCCCGGATTGTCGAGCTCCAGAAAATAACAACCATATTGCTCGCCGTGCGGTCCGACCGGAGCGACGGAGAGGATGGAAACATCGCGGCAAACGCCGGAAATAGCCAAGGGACACCTCGCAACGTGAAGTTGTGGCCTTGTATCGTCTTTGTCTTTTCTTGTAAAACGGCCCCACCGCGCAACCGGGCATAGCCGCCTGAGTCCTTGAACTTGCCCGATGTTGGCCGTAGTGTGCATCGCACCCGGGAGGAGCCCCGAAGCGCAAGGAATGCCGTCGAGATCGGCAGCGCGTCGTCAAAGAAGTTGTCGTACCCATCGTCCCCGTGGAAGCAGTCGTCGTCCCCGCCGATCTCGACGAGAACGAGGCCGACGACGTGAAGAAGAAACCACCCGACCGCAGCCAGGCCATCAAGGGACCCGCCTCGTGAACATTTCCACTGTTATCGGCATCGTCTTCGGCATCGCCATCCTCGGTTTCGCCACATTCCTGTCAACAGACAGCGCCGGGGTCTTCATCAACATTCCAGGATTGGCCATCGTGCTTGGCGGCACCCTGGCCTCGACCTTCATTTGCTTTCCTCTTAAGGAAGTCACGCGGGTGTTCAACACCTTCCTTATCGCCCTGCGGTATGAAGAACTCCCGGCCCATGCATACATCGAGGAAATCGTCCGCATCGCCCGGCAGGCCGCGACCTGGGGCAAAATCCAGCAGGAGATGGATCTGCCCGGCACGGAAAGCGCTTTTTTACAAGCCTCCCTCCAGATGCTCATCGACGGCTACTCCAGAGAAGAGATCCAGGACATTCTCGATACCCGCATTGAACAAACCTACCAGCAGGAACAGTCCTCGGCCGGCATTTACCGCACCATGGCCAAACTGTCCCCGGCCTATGGCATCATCGGCACGTTGATCGGACTTATCGGCATGATGCAGTCCATGAGCGTCGGACTCGGCAACTTGGGCGCGCACATGGCCGTGGCCCTGACCACCACCCTGTACGGCATCCTGCTGGCCAACCTGATTTTCCTGCCCATCGCCATCAAGGTGGAAAAACGCATCGAGGAGCGCGTCATCCTCATGTGCGTCATCCGCGACGGCACCCTCTTTATCAAGGATAAGACTCCGGCGGCGATTGTTCTCGACAAGCTCAAGGCCTATCTGCCGCAACGCCATTGGGCGGCCTTCGAGCATGAAGAAGAGGAGGCCGGGCAGTAAGCGCCCGGAACAGCCGTGTTCAAATTATCCGATCTGCGTAAACGCCGTCGTGAGGACGAGGATCTGTGGCCCATCTCCCTGGCCGACATGATGACGCTGTTGCTGTGCTTTTTCCTGCTCATCGTCGCCGTGTCCCATGTGGACCTCAACCGTTACGAGCGTGTGGCCGACTCCATGCAAAAGGCCATGATCACGGAAAAAGTGGCCCCCCGGCAGCCCAACGAGCCACCGGCCAGCGTGGCCCAAAAAACCGAACAGCCCAAGCCGCCGACCGTGCGCTCCAAAGTCAATCGCCTGACCCTGGCCAGTGAACCCACCCCGCCCCTGGAGATGGAGGAAACCAAGCCAGCCCCGACCGCCGAGGCCGACGCAACCAAACCCGAAGCGCCCGTTCAGGCGGAACCAATCCAGAAAGCCGAAAAAACCGAAGAGAAAGTCAAACCCGAGGAACGCACCGGGCCGACCAAAAAAAGCCTGGAGGACATCCGCAAGGAACTGACCGGGAAGCTCTCCGCAGCCTCGGGCACGGTGGATGTGACGCCCCGGGATAACGGCGTGGAACTCAATTTGCGGGGCGCAGCCTTCTTTGATTTGGCCAGCGCCGAAATCAAACCCGGCGGTCTGGCCCTGCTGCGCAGCATCGGCTCCACCCTGGTCGGCACCAACTACAAGGTGACCATCGAAGGGCACACCGACAACCTGCCCATGGAATCCTGGCTCTACCCGTCCAACTGGGAGCTGTCCTCAGCCCGCGCCAGCCGGGTGGCTCGCTACCTTATCGACAACGGCGTCCCCCGCGACCGTATCCGCGTGGCCGGATTAGCCGATACCCAGCCCCTGGTTCCCAATACCGACAACGCCGGCCGCGCCATCCCGGAAAATCAGGCCAAGAATCGCCGCGTCGTTATTTTGGTCAGCCCGGAGGGAGGGAAATAGAAAAGAGAGAGGCAGGGGCGCTGCCCCTGGACCCCGCCGGGGGGATTATCCCCCCGGTCCCCCAAATGGGGACAGAGATTATGAAGAGGTCGGGGCAGGGGCAAAGCGCTCGTAATAATGCGTCTTGAAAGCGGCTATCCGGGGCAGATCCGGCAGTTCGGCAAAAAGCGCCCGGACTTGGCCACGCTCAAAAAACAGCCGCCGGCTTCGGGCAAACGTCATGTCGTTGATCCAGCTCAACAGCAGCAAGGCAAAGTCGTTGACCGACCGCATCGCAGCATAACTTCCAATCCGTCCGGCCTCGATATCATCGAGGAGCGATGGCGTGAACTGATCGGGAAGATCGGGCAGCCCCAAAAAAACGACGCTGTCTTTTTCAGTCGGGGTCGCAAAATATTCGAGCATGACCCGGACAATATCGAGCTTGTCGGCGTCCCGCACAATTCTGGCCAGGACAAGGGCTTCCTGATCGCCTCCCGCCAGAAGCGCCCGGGGGATGCTCCGGCGGTTGTGCACGGCCACGGCCAGACGCACCAATCGGCGGTCCCTGTCGCCAAGCCCCGCCAATCCGTCATGACGTGCCAGGGCCTGCGTACCGAGCAAGGCATGATTGGCGCTGTCGGCATCGCGAAACGTCCGATAGCGCCGGTACTGGGGAAATCGGCCGACATCGTGGCACAGACCGGCAATGACGGCCAATTCGGCCATGCGGGGCGAAAGGGCCAGTTCCGAGGCCAATCCCTGGGCCTCGGCCATAACCAGCAGGCAATGCGTGCGCTTGAGTTCCAGATGGGCGTCATCGGACGGATTGCCCATGCGGTATCCGGCCACAAACGTCTCGAACCACGCCCGAATGGACTCAATCATGGCGGGGATGGTCGGGATCTTTGGAGGCGTCGGGCAATTCAGGATCGGGCTCGTCAAATTCCTTGTCCCGCAACGGCCCCCCGGGACCGAACAGGTAACGCAAAAGCCAGGCCATCCCGCCGAGGATCGCGGCGATAAAAAGCCCCTTGAGCACCACGGAAAAAAGCCCCTCGCCCAAACCGGGTCCAAAAGGCCAGGTTTTATGCCAACTCGGTTCCACGACCGTCTCGACCAAAAACTGCCACATATCGAAAAAAACCATGCAATGCTCCTACGCGCCAGCGGCGCATGCTGTTGCCTTACTCGGGATCACACGGCCATGCAAGCCACGGCCAGTCCCCGGCCGGATTGCTTTTTTCTCCGTTCACTCTTAGGATTCGCTATCGGGGACGGTGTCCCGTCGCCGGCCCCCCCCCTGCTCTTTTCGCCAGTTCCAGACCCCTGTCGGGGTGGGGGGAACACCCACGGTCAGGGAGGCATTGATGCGTATTTTAGTTGTCGAGGACGACTTCACCAGTCGAAAAATTCTTCAGAAAATTCTCGGTCCGTACGGGGAAGTGGATATTGCGGTCAACGGCGTGGAAGCCTTGCAGGCCTTCACCGCTTCCCTGAATGACGCCAATCCCTACGACCTGATCTGCATGGACATCATGATGCCGGAAATGGACGGGCAGACGGCGCTGAAAAAAATACGGGCCATGGAAAAGGATCGGGGCATCCCGCCGGCCAAAGAGGTCAAGATTATCATGACCACGGCCCTGGATGATCCGAAAAACGTGGTGGAAGCCTATTATAAGGGTGGCGCAACGTCCTACGTTCCCAAGCCCATCGACAAGCACATGCTACTGCACCTGCTGAAAAATCTGGGCATCATCGAGTAGTGAAGCAGCTGCGCCGGGCAGCGGTTACGCCTCCCCGCTTGTCCGTTGCCAGCGAGTCCTCGTCAAAGGCCGCGCCTTATACGCCGCCGGTCCGGAGCCGTGGGGTTATCGCCGGACCGTGGAACGTGGCCTTCCCGCCCCCAATTGACTGTCGCCCTTTCTGTCTATTTTTTCCAAAAACGAACCCCCGGTCCGCCAAAGCGGGCCGGGGGTTCGCCGTATGGAGGGTGCGGGGTTACACTTCCTTCTTGATCTTGGACTTGCTCATGGTAAGTCCGATACCGTTAAACATGTCGAAAATAGCGAATCCATACCACACGGTGTAGAGGAGATAAAAGGCCAGCATTGCCGTGACCAGGACGGCCTTGCTGGAGATATTCTCAGCCGTAATGCCGTAGAAGTTGTAGGCGGGCTCCAGGGCCTTCTGGTTGACCGTGTTGACGATACTGGCTTCATGGACAAGCTTTTGCCGCTGCAACGGCTGAATCATGGCGGATAAGAGCGTGTGCCAACCCTTTATGGCTTTTTTCTCATCCATGCCGTAGAATTCCGCGACGGGCTTACCATTATCCTTGTACATGAGGTCCGCGTCGGCAATCACCTGTTGCAGCATTTTCCCCAGATCACCCTTGACCTGGTAAACGTCGCCCTGGAGTTCGCCCGTGGCGCCGACCTTGGTCAGCAAAATGTCGGCTGTCTTGGCCATATCCGGGTCTTTAAACTTGACGCTCACATCAATCTGCTTGGCGTCAACGTGCTTCAAGTCGGCCTGGACCTTGGGAATGAAGTACGAGGAGCCTTTGGCCAGTTTGTTGAAGAGATCGTCGGAAAACTCCAAGCCGTTTCTTCCCTCTCCGAAAATGGGCATGAAGATCAGGAAGAACACCCCAGCGAAGGTAATCATCAGGGAAAGACCCTGGAAAAGTTTTTTCTTATTGGTGATCATGACTAGGCCTCCTGTCGCAACTGGCCAATGTTGGCGAAGAACTTGCTGACAACCCATACGACGAACACAGCCACAACGATCCAAAAAACGATGTTGCCAACGAACTCTATATTCGCCACCAGGGCCTTGGGCAGGCTGATGTATTCCATTTCCACGAACTTTTTCGGCAGGGTGGCTGCCCGGTTAATGAAGCCAGCAATGATGGTGATGGCATAAAAGCCTCGGATATGAATGCCCTTGACCACCTTGGTGGTCAGCGCGCCGACCTGGATGCCAAGCAGGGATCCGAGCAGCATGCCGATAGCCAGGGAATAGAACACGTAGCCGTAAATGGCGTATTGGGCGATCGAACCAACGCCTGCGGTGAAGATGATCTGGAAGATATCCGTACCGACGGTGGTCATGGAGGAGACGCCGAAGACGTAGACGAACATGGGGAAGGTGACGAAACCGCCGCCCATGCCCAGGAGGGCGGACAGGATGCCCACGATAATGCCGCCCACGGCCACGATCCAGCCGGAGATGCGCTTGCCGCCGGGAACGAAGTCCTCGTCGAAGGTGATCATGGGGGCGAGGTTGATATTTTGCAGCTTCTCACCAATGCTGGTGACGCCGACAGCGCCTCCGTGGGCGTCACCGCTGCCACCGCTCGCGGTCTTGTTGGCCCGGATGTAGTCCATCATGGCGTAGATGCCCAGGAATCCGAGCATCAGGACATAAATGATACTGATAAACGTATCGGAAAGCAGGGGGTCCTTGTTGTAGAACCACTTGTTGATGGCGCCCCCGATGAAGGTGCCCGAGATCGAGCCCACCAGGAAGGCGATGGCCAGCTTGCCCGAAACGTTCCCGAGTTTTTTGTGCACCGTGGTGCCCATGATGGCCTTGGCGAAGATGTGAAAGAGGTCCGTGCCGACGGCCAGGATGCCCTTGACCCCGACGGACATGAGTGCCGGGGTAATGATGAAGCCGCCGCCGGCGCCGATGCAGCCGGTGATCAGCCCGGCGGCCACGCCCACGGCGATGGAAGCCAAAAAGATCGTTGAGGTGTAATAGGCCGGGGCATAGGCATGGTTGCCGCCGATGTAGTCGCTGGCCTCGACAAACGACACTGCCAGAATAGGCAGGACCAGGATCATAAGGACCAGGAGTTTTTTACGATTCTTGATAATGGACATGGAAACTTCCATATCCCACTGTGCGTGCGCGACCGACGCAGACTTCAGAAACTCGAAAACTTGCCTACCAAACCCCATTGCAGCTTCCTCCGTTTTGAAAATACTTCCCACACGCCGCGTCGCGCGATAACCCCACCCCGCAACGTGCAAACCCGCCAGGCACTAAGTGCCGTCCCTGTCCCGGTCACCCGTCTGCAGCCCGTTTCCGCAACACCTCACGCACCGTGTGTTTGAGCCGCTCGAAATCCCCCCCCTTCTCCACCCGGGCCACGCCGCCCTCGCCGGTTTCGGAACCGGCATAGACCAGCAAGACCACCGGCAGCATCGGGTACAGGCTTGCAACCAGCGGCACGAGCGACCCGCCTTCGGGATCGGCGATTTCGGCGTCAAGGACGAGCAGGTCCACAGACGCCGGGCAGGCCAGATGCATAAGGACTTCAGCGCCGGAGCCCGCCGTCAGAACAGCGTAGCCCTCGCGACCAAATTCCCGGCGCAACAACTCCCGGATATTGGCGTTTCGTTCAGCGATGCAAAGGGTTGACCTGGGACTGTCCACAACACGCTCCATGACAAGGTTCCGCCAGGATATGGCAACTCCCGTGCCAAGAGCGCAGACAGCGCCATCGCACCTAACATGCTGTTGGGAATAGCTTTTTAAAAAAGAAAAGCCCGGCTCCCGACGGCAATGCCGGGAGGGGCTGTCAGCATTCTTTACAGGCTGTAAAGGAGCCGGTCACATGGATCAGGCCTCGGCTTCCCGGACCCGGGATTCGATGCGCAGGCCGTATTTTTCGATCTTGGCGATCAATGTCGGGCGCGACAGGCCAAGGAGACGGGACGCCTGGGTGCGGTTGCCGCCTGTGGCGTCCAGCGCCTCCCGGATAACCATATGGCCAAAGCGGTCCATCAGGTCTTCAAAAAGCCCGTCGCGGCCTGTCCCCAGTTCGCGGCGGATAAACCGGATCAAGGCTTCGCCCGGTTCGGCATCGGACAGCAAACCGGTGCGCAACGGTTCGCCCATGGCCTTGCCCACTTCCTCGGGACCAAGCGGCGCGCCAAGATTAAAGATCAGGGCCTTTTTCAGGGTGTTGCCCAACTCCCGGACATTGCCCGGCCAGGGATGCGCCGTGAAAAGACGCATGGCCTCGTCGGAGACGCCCGGGTCAGGCTGCCCCATCTCCCGGGAATGCCGCCCCAGAAAATACCGCACCAACAGCGGGATATCGCCGGGCCGTTCCCGAAGCGGCGGCAGCGCCATGGTCACAACCTTCAGACGGTAGTACAGATCCTCGCGGAACAGTCCCTGGCGCACGGCCGCTTCCAGATCGCGGTTGGTGGCGGCGATGATGCGGACGTCAACCGGGATGACCTGCCGCCCCCCCAGGCGCTCCACGTTTTGTTCCTGCAAAAGACGCAGGATCTTGGCCTGGATGGACAGCGGCATATCCCCGATTTCGTCGAGGAAAACCGTCCCCCGGTTGGCCTGCTCGATCTTGCCCACCTTGCGTCCGGACGCGCCGGTAAAGGCCCCTTTTTCATATCCGAAAAGCTCCGATTCAAGGAGCGTTTCCGGAATGGCCACGCAGTTGATGACCAAAAACGGTTTATCGGCCCGCAGCGAGTGCTGATAGAGGGCCCGGGCCACAAGTTCCTTCCCGGTGCCGGATTCCCCGCGAATAAGGGCCGTGGCGTCCGTGGGCGCGACCCGCCCGATGGCCTTGTAGAGTTCCTGCATGGCCGGGCTGCGACCGATAATGGCGTCGGCCGTGGTCGCTTCCTCGCCCTCCATGCCGACAGCCACCCGGCTGCGCATGGAGCGTCCGGCAGTGATGGCCTTGTCGATGAGCTTTAAAATTTCCGGGATGTCGAACGGCTTGAGGATGTAGTCGTAGGCCCCCATCTTGGTGGCCTCGATGGCGATTTCCGTCGTGCCATAGGCGGTCATGATGATGACCGGGAGCCGGGGCTCGATCTCCCGCATGGCGGCGTAGGCCTCAAGGCCCGAAATGCCGGGCATGCGCACATCCATGACCACGACATCGGGCAGGGCTTCCCGCACGGCCTCAATGCCGGATTCCCCCGAGGAGGCGGTGCGCACCACGTACCCTTCGGCCGCAAGCAGCCGTTCGAAGCTTTGGCGTAACTGGTGATCATCATCGACAATCAGGATCTGTGCCATCCATGTTCCCCTGTATACGGAAAGACCATGGTGAAAGTGGTTCCCCGACCTTCCGGGGACTGGACCGTGATCCAGCCGCCATGCTCCTCGACGATACGTTTGACGATGGCCAGTCCAAGCCCCGACCCTTCGCCCTTGGTGGTAAAAAACGGATGAAAGATGCGTTCGACCAGGGCAGGCGGAATGCCCGGCCCGGTGTCCGTGACCCGCACGGCCACGATGTGACCGAGAGGTTCAAGGACGCCCACTTCCTCGCGGATATGGATGCCGCCGCCTTCGACCATGGCTTCGCAGGCATTGAGGACCAGATTGACAAAGGCTTCTTTGAGCTGGTCCGGATCCGCGTTTATTTCCGGCAACGGCCGGCCGCGCTCGACCTCGACTGCCACATTATAGGATTCAAGACGATGCTTGAGGAGGTTGAGCGTCGTGTCCACCACGTCCGAAAGGCTGACAGGCTGGGCCGTCAGTTTGGGCGGGCGGGCGAATTCCAAAAAATTGCGCACAATGGTGTCGATATGGCCGATTTCTTCCGCAATGACCTCGAAGTCTTCTTTTTGGGAAGGGTCGAGCTTTAATCCCCGTTCCAGGGAAAAAAGCCGCATTTTGACCGAGGTGAGAGGATTTCGGATGGTGTGGGCCACGCCGGCGGCCAGCTTCCCGGCCATGGCCAGCTTTTCCGACTGCATGAGGTGGCCCCGGCTCTGTTCCAGGTCCAGGTGGGCCTGATCCACATCTTTTTCCAGATCGCGAAACTTCTGGCCGATGGCTTTGACTTCGTCGGAAAAATTGAGGGCCGCCTCCTTCCCCCGATCGCTGCGGGCCAGCCGTCGCAGCGGGTCCAGGATCTGCCCGACCAGCACGGAAGCCAGGAAAAAGCCGAGAGTGGCGTTGATAATCACCCCGACCACGGCCACGCCCATGACCAGATCGGTGCGCTCCACATAGATCCGGCCGGTCTGGCGCATGCGGTCGCGATAAAACTCCTTGAAACGGTCGCACAATTCCCGCAGCCCGTCGAAGTCCTCCCGCACGTCCCAATGCTGGTCCTTGGCCGCATCGACCCGCCCCTGCTGGTACAGATCGATCACGGTATCCTTGGCTTCGGTATAGTGCTTGTATGCCGCAGTGATGGCGTCGAGCAGGGCCACGGCCTCCGGGGCTTCCACACCCTCCCGGGTCCGCTCGAACCACAGGGCGAAGGCCCGGCGACTCTCGTCGAGCTTGGCAAGCCAGATCGGATCCTGACTGAGATAGTAATAGGTGGCGTAGCCCTTTTGATTGAGCAGGGCGTTTTCCAGCTCATGGGCGGCGGTCAGGGCGGCCAGATCCTTATCGGCCGTGGCCGTGTAGAGGTCGCGGGCCATGGCCGCGTACCAAATCATAATGATAGGGCCGGCCATATTGACCAAAAGCAGCCCCCCGAGCAGCACATAGACCCGCGCACGCAGGCCCATCCGGGAAGCCGTGTTTTTTTCCGGGACGTCATTTTTGATGGTCATGCACAATCCGCTACCTCTGGCGTTGACCGGCGGCAGAACGCGGGGATGCCCCCCCGAAATCGCCGGCGTTGACGACAGCCACGGTCTTACAGAGGGTGGCCCGCCGTGGCAACGCCTTCCACCATGCCAGCCCGCGACAGCCGTTTCTGGAGAAAAAAACGGCCACGGCCCTGCGTCGAGTTTTTTTCCTCAGGACGCAGGGCCGTGACAGCTTAAAAAGGGCCTCCCCGTTTCGGAGGCACGAGAGGGACCGGATGGTTAAGCGGAAGGCAACGCCTTCGGACCGGCATCGCGGCAGCGCAGCCGGATGATAAGCTCTTTGAGTTCCTCGGCCATGTCGGCCAGGGCCTGGGCCGCCCGACTGGTGGCCTCAACGCCGGTCACATTGTCCTCGGCCACTTTGTTGATTTCACCAATAGCCCGACTGATCTGCTCCGAAGCGGCGGATTGCTGCTCGGCCGACGTGGCGATCGATTGGACCTGACTGCTGGTGGCGTCGGCGTGGCCCACGATGGACTGGATGGCTTCCCCGGACTGCCCGGCCAGGGTATTGGCCTCGGCGACCGCGGACACGGCCTGATCCATGCTTTTGATATTGCGGCCGGCGGCGTCCTGAATGGCCCGGATGCGCGATTCCACTTCCTTGGTGGCCACCATGGTCTTTTCAGCCAGCTTGCGGACCTCGTCGGCGACCACGGCGAACCCCCGTCCGGCTTCTCCGGCCCGGGCCGCCTCAATGGCGGCGTTTAAGGCCAGCAAATTGGTCTGATCGGCGATGTCATTGATGACGCCGACCACCTGGCCGATGGACTGGGCCTCCTTGCCGAGGCTGGCCATGTCGCCCTTCAGTTCCGTGGCGATGTCATTGACCGTAAAAATGGATTTTCCGGCGTTTTTGACGATCTCGGACCCGGTTGCGGCGGTGTCGCGGGTTTGTGCAGCCGTATCGGCGGCGGCGGCGGCATTGGCCGCGATCCCAAGGATGGTGGAATTCATCTGCCCCATGGCCGCAGCCGTTTCATCGACGCGGCGACGTTGGAGCTCCACGCCCTCCGCCGTCTGGGCCGTCTGACTCGAAAGCTCCTGGGCCGCACCCGAAAGCCGGCGGGAAATATCGGCAGCCTGTTCGGCCACGCCCTGCATGCACCCGAGATTTTCCCCGAGCTCCTCTTCCTTGCGCAGGCACGTATGCATGGCCTCCTCGGCAGTCCGGGCCTGCCGGGCGGCCTCGCTCTGCTTTTCCTCGACCAGCCGCATTTTTTCTTCAAGGTGGTCGACCATGGTCGTGATGTCATCGCGCAGGGCTGAAAATTCCGCCTCGAAATGTCCCACCGGCCGGGCCGACAGATCCCCCGAGGCCACCTGGCGGGAATAACTGCCAAGCGCGCCCAGGGAGTTGGTGATGCCGCGTATGATCCACAAAATCACGATCAGGACCACGACCCCAAGCGCCCCCTGCACGCCCAGAAGCAACCATTCCATCGAAGTTTGGACTTTTGCCCGCCGGTCCGCGTAAAAGGCTCCGATCTTCTCAAAAGAGGGCATGAGCCCCCGGCCGTTCTCCATCATGGCCGCGGCAACCTTCTTGGACTTGGCGGACGCTTCCACATAGGCGGCAAAGCTATGCTGATAGGCGTCAATGACGGCTGTAAAACTCTTTTTCTGGTTTGCCGCCAAATCTTCATTCGACGCCACCATAGCGCCGAGCCGCTTGACGCCATCATTGACTTTTTGCACGTAACTGGCTTCGTCGCGCAACTGCCAGTTTTTCTCATGTCGGCGAATGGTCAGTAACAGGATCTGAAAATCCTTGTCCGTCACCGGAGCGAATTTATCGTCCAGATCCCGGGCGGCATACACAAAATCGCGCATCAGGCCTTCGTGTTCCGTAAATCCCTTGACCCGTTCTATACTGGCCAGTTCCTCAAACCCCTTGCGGTAAGCGGCCAGTTCGCCAAGAGCCTGCCGGGCTTCGGCATTTATGGCATCGTCGAGACCGGAGAGCTGTTCAATGTCCGTTTTAACCTTGTCGGCATGGCTGAACACCGATTCTATATAGGCCGGATCCAGACGTATAAGAAAATTTTTCTCCTCGCGGCGCGCCTGCAGAAGTTCCACGTAGGCATTCGTCGCCAATGCTTCCAGCGTTCGATACTTCCCGGTATACTGTTTGCCGACCCGATCTGCCGTAAAGGAACAGATAAATCCCAAAAAACACACGCCCAACAATAAATAAAGCTTGCCACGCACGCCCATCGCGCCCTCCCCCTTTACTCCCCAGCTCCATGACATCCCGACGAGAATGCTGTTCCCTACGCGATCGGACATACCGCCGCAAGAGTCCTCAAAAAACGACAGACACATGTCAGGTCGCTTCACGCATGGACTTACGCAATTATCATACCAAAATCATATAATTAGCATGCTCACGATTCCCGGGGGTCTACGTCAGAAAGATAACAAGAATGTAAGGAAGACCTGTCAGCTCTTTTTACAGCTTGTAAACTCACGCACATTGACTTGCCTGCCCCCCTTTGCCACAAACCAGGCATGGATACGAACGCCGGCACAAAAAATCGTTTGGGGAATGGCCGTATGCGGCCGACCGTCACGGGCTTCGCTGTCATCCTGGGCGTCTTTGCCCAGGTCTCCGTGGCCCGCGCCGACGACATGCTCTCCGGTGGCCTGCTGGGAAGCCTGCTGCACGGAGAGGAATTCACCGGACCGCGTCTGATTGATCTGGTCGTTCTCGGTCTGGCCATGTTTGTCGTGTTGCGTCTTGTTCTCGGACGTTCCAGAAAATCCGATCCCGGCACCCCGCCGCGCTACACGCCGCCCCCGCAGGACGACGCCTCCTTCGAGGCCCCGCCGCCGCTCGACGCGCCGTCCAACAAACCCAACATGTATACCAATGCCCAAAGCGCCTGGGACATGCTCAAGTCGCGTCCCGCCAACACCACGGCAGGCCCTGCGTCCACGGCGCAACCACAGGCCGCGCCGCCCAATGCCGCCACCCCGGAAGAAGAATTTCTGGCCGGCGCCAAACTGGTGTACAGCCGTGTCATTATCGCCCTGGCCAGCCGCGACTTTGCCGATCTGGCCCAATTCGTCTCACCAGCGTTTCTGACCCAACTCAAAAACAGTTTGCCCGACACCCCGCCCGGGCATCCGGATATTTTGTTGGTCGAAGCCAGTCTGGCCAGTCAACGCGAGGAAAACGGACAGACCATTATGGAAGTGGAGTACACGGTCCTGGTCCGCGATCCCGGAGCGTCCCAGAATACCGAACGCCATGAGCACTGGCGCTTTGCCCGCGACAATGCCACTCCCGGCGCGAATTGGTTGCTGGAAAAGATGGAGAGAAGATAGAGGGGGGAGAGAGGGAGAGAGAAGAGAAGAGGTGGGGCGCCGCCCCACGCCCCGCCGGGAGGGGATGATCCCCTCCCGAACCCTCCCCGAGGGAAGAAACGTGGGCATTTGTGGGGGAGCAAAAACGGAGAGGGAAAGCGATCAACAGCCAATCGGAAACAGGCGCCAATCGGCTAAAAAGCTGTGCCGTTGGCGATGATATCCGCGATAAGAAGCGTCTTTATGCGTTTGGAAATCGGACCGGGCCGGCCGTCGCCGACGGGGACGCCGTTGTAGCGCACAATGCTCAGGCAATCGTTGGTGGTGCCGAGAATAAACATTTCCCGGGCCGTGGCGATATCTTCCTCACGAATCCCGGTAAAGACCACTTCCACTTCGTTGTGCATCAGCTCCACGGCGCGCAACAGCGTGGTGCCGGTCAAGGCATTATTGAGTTCCGGCACGACGAAACGACCGGCCGCATCCACAAGACAGATATTCTCCGTGGCCCCTTCGGCCAAAAAGCCCTTGTCATCGTAACAAACCGGATAGTCCTCGCCGCGTTGCGTTGCTTCGCGCTTCATGAGCACATTCGGCAAATAATCAATCGATTTGATCTTGGCGAGATAGTTTTGTTTGGCCGGGATGGACGTCCGAAAGGCCGTCACGCCTTGCTCAAAAACCGCTTCCGGCCGCGAATGAAATTCATAGGCCACGATATGCAGGCTGGATGTCGGGCATTCGGCCGGATCAATGCCAAAACCACCCGGTCCGCGTCCGATCAGCACCCGCACCATTCCGTCGTCGGCCCCACCGGCCCGGCAGACCGCCAATGCCAATTCGGGCACTGCTTCCCACGGGCAAGGCGGCTTAAGATAAATCGCCTCGGCCGAACGCCGCATACGATCGAAATGGGGTTTCACCTGATAGAGCCGGCGGCCAAGATATTTGAGCGTTTCAAAAACGCCGTCGCCGCGATGCACCAGATGATCGTCAAGGGGAATGAGCAACAGGCGGGGGTCTGTTCCGATGACGCCCAAGCGGTGGTCGTAAAAAGCCAGCACGGAGTCAATGCCAGGGCGTGGCGCTTCAAGCAGTCGGGTGAGATACGCGTCAGTCGGCACGATTTCGGGCATGGAGATCTCCTTTAACACCGGGGGAAACACCATACGCGTTTCCCCCGGGTGCCCTTTCCCGGTCGGAAAGGCGCTTTAGGCGACGACGCGCACCTTGTCGCGCTCAATAAGCAGCTCCGCAATCTGCACGGCGTTTAAGGCCGCGCCCTTGCGGATATTGTCCGCCACGATCCACAAATGCAGGCCGTTGTCGATGGTATTGTCCTCGCGGATGCGTCCCACAAAGACATCGTCCTCACCGGCGGCATGCAGCGGCATGGGATAAATCTTCTCTGCCGGGTTGTCATACACCCGGACGCCCGGAGCCTGCGACAAGATAACGCGGGCGTCTTTGGCCGTCAGCTTCTTTTCCGTCTCGATATTGACCGACTCGCTGTGGCTGTAAAAAACCGGCACGCGAACGGTCGTGGCCGTGACCTTGATCGAGTCGTCGCCCATGATCTTGGCGGTTTCCTTGATCATCTTGATCTCCTCGTAGGTGTAGTCACCTTCCGAAAAGACGTCGATCTGGGGCAGGCAGTTAAACGCGATCTGATACGGATATACCTTCACGTCAGGATCCTGCATATTAAACAACTGCCGGACCTGGGTTTCCAACTCGACAATGGCCTTTTGTCCCGTGCCGGAAACGGCCTGATAGGTGGAAACAATCACGCGTTTGATCTTGGCCGCATCGTGCAGAGGCTTAAGCGCCACCACCATCTGAATGGTCGAGCAGTTCGGGTTGGCGATAATCCCCTTGTGCCAATCCACATCCTGGGGGTTAACCTCGGGCACAACCAGCGGCACCTGCGGATCCATGCGCCAGGCGCTCGAATTGTCGATGACGACACAACCCGATTTGACCGCACAGGGAGCGAATTGTTTCGAAGTGGAGCCGCCGGCGGAAAAAAGGGCAATGTCTACGCCCTCAAAAGATTTTTCGGTCATCTCCTCGACAATAAGCTCGTCGCCGGCAAACGGCACGGTCGTCCCGGCCGAACGCGACGAAGCCAAGGCCTTGATGGCCTTGATCGGGAACGCACGCTGTTCAAGCGTCTTGAGCATTTCACGACCCACGGCTCCCGTGGCCCCGGCCACGGCGACAACAAACTCGCCCCTGCCCATATAATCCTCCAGCAGTAAGGGTATATCTCAGGCGACCAAAAGCATGGCTCCCGGCCCCGCCAGGGAGAGAATCCCCCCGGACTCCTCAATAGAAGAAATCAAAGGACAAGACCGGACACAATCGAGAGGACGGCCTCGGCCTTGTTCAACGTGTACAAATGGACCCCCGGCGCACCGCGCGCGATGAGGTCGCGGGCCTGCTCCCTGGCGTAGGCAATGCCGACCTCGGCGACAGCCGCGGCTCCGCCGGCCGCATCGGCCCGTTCGAGCTCGGCCATGTAGGCGGCAGGCAGCGTCGCGCCGCACAGGCCGGCAAAACGTTTGATGCTGGCCAGACTCAAAACCGGCAGCACCCCCGGCACAATGGGCGCAGTGATGCCCACGGCCCGGGCCTTTTCCACAAAGGAAAAATACTTGTCATTATCAAAAAAAAGCTGGGTCACGGCAAAATCGCCGCCGGCCGTGAGTTTTTGATGCAGGTATTCCAGATCTGCCGCTGCAGAAACGGCCTCGGGGTGACGCTCGGGATATCCGGCTACGCCGATGCCGAGCCTTGGGTACTCCTGGCGGATAAAGGAAACAAGGTCGCCTGCGTGCTGAAAATCTTCGGAATCCGGAACAAAATGCGTCTGGCCTTTGGGTGGATCGCCGCGAAGCGCCAGGACGTTGCCGACGCCGGCTTCTTCCAGGGCGTCGAGGAACCCGCGGATCTTGTCCCGGCTGGCCCCGACGCAGGTCAGGTGGGCCATGGGCTCAAGGCCATAAGCCCCTTTCAGCCGGGAGACGATCTCCAGCGTATGGGCGTGGGTGCTGCCGCCGGCCCCATAGGTCACGGAGACGAACAGCGGATGTACGGGCAAAAGCCGCTCCACAACCTGAAAAAAACCTGCCCAGGCATCCCGCTCTTTGGGCGGAAAAAATTCCAAGGACACAAACGGCCGTTTTGCTTCCATCAAGTCCCTGATTCGCACACGGTCTCCTTTTGAGCGAAGGGGTGAATCTTCGGGGAAAATCGCGTTCCCCCCGAACGCGTCTCGCGGGTATCAGGCGGGAAAGAGCAGTCCGTCCCGAATCAGGACGTTTCCATGCCGTCAACGTCGTGCATCGGGGATGCACCACAGGCCAAGGCCTCGACAATGTCCCGATCCGCCGCCAAAAAAGGACGCGATCTGCCGTCTTCCGGCCGCAACCATTCCATCTGCTGGCCTTCCAAGGGCTTGGGCTCTCCGACGAAAGCCCGAACATGAAAAAAACGCAGATGCACCGAAAGATGTTCGTAGGCATGCGCTTTTTCTCTGAAAAAGGCAATTGCGGCAGGCGTTATGCCAAGTTCCTCGCGCAGTTCGCGACCAAGCGCCTCTTCGGGCGTTTCCCCCGGTTCGATCTTGCCGCCGGGGAATTCATAGTTCCCGGCCAAGGGCTTGCCTTCCGGCCGGCGCACGCCAAGATAGCGTCCATCCTGCCAGATGATGGCGGCCACCACTTCGACAATTTTGCGCGGGCTGGTCATGACGCATCCAAGAGCGCGGCCCGACGGGCTTCCAGCGTGGAGATTTCCTCTTCCAACACGGCCATGCGGGCAAGCAACTCTTCAGCCGCATTGGAAAGCGTGCTATATTCCTTGCTGAGCGTGGAAAAGAGCTCCCGTTGGGCGTAGGTTTCGGGGTCGGCCATGGTGGCTTCCACTTCGGCCTGCTTGGTCAAAACCGTTTCAAACTCGGCTTCCAACGCCTCAAACGCCTCGCGTTTGGGTTTGATGTCGCGGTAGAGGGCGTTGCGTTGTTCGGCGATACGCCGTTTGCGCTCCTTGTCTTCCTGGCGCGAAATTTTGGGAGCCGCCGCCAGTTCGGCTTCGTCGGCCTTGCAGGTCCCCGCAGTGGCCAGGGCCCGTTCATAGGCGGGAAAGCCCTCGTCATAAACCGTAATGCCATCCGTGCTGACAGACCAGACTTCGCCGGCCACTTCGCGCAGCAAATACCGGTCGTGCGCCACCATCAGGATGGTGCCGGAATACTCGCAAAGCGCCCGCACCAAGGCCTCGCGACTTTCCAGATCAAGGTGGTTGGTCGGTTCGTCGAGCACCAGAAAGTTCGCCCGGGCCGAAAAAAGCCCGGCCAGCACCAAGCGCGATTTCTCACCGCCGGACAGCTCGAAGACCCGACGCTCCCAATAATCCTCACCCAACAAAAACAACCCCAAAATGGAGCAGGCTTCCAAATGGGTGGCTTTGGGACCGGCCATACGGCGCATTTCACCCATCACCGTGGCGCCGCTGTTTAAAATTTCGGTCTGGTGCTGGCTGAAATACCCAAGTTTCACGCCCGCGCCGAGGATTACCCGGCCGGATGCCGGCTTGAGCGCCCCGACGATCAGCTTGAGCAGCGTCGTTTTACCAGCGCCGTTGTGGCCGACCAGGGCCAACTTTTGTCCGCGAAAGACCTGAAAGGTCAAAGGCGGCCAGATCGGATCGCGGTCGGGATAGGCATAGGAAAGATCGGCAGCGGCAGCCACAATCTTATCCGAACGCTCAGGCTCCGGCAGGGTGAAACTCAGGGACCGACCCCGCACATCGGGCCGATCGTTTTTTAAAGCCGACAGCTCTTTTTCGAGCTTGTCCATGCTCTTGAGCTTGCTTTGGGCCTGCCGCGCCTTGGTGGCCTTATACCGGAACCGATCGACAAAGGCCGTATGCTGTTTGATCTTGGTGTCGATCGCCGCCGCTTCGCGCTCCCATTGCTTCTCCATTTCCTCGCGCCAGGCCAGGAATTGGGTAAAGGAGCCCGGCCGCCAGACCGGTTTGGCCTCCCCCATAAACAAGGTATGGGTGGCCACCCGGTCGAGAAAGATCCGGTCGTGGGCCACAAAGACCAAGACACCGGCAAAGGCGCATAAAAAGGATTCCAGCCAGGCGACGGCATCCAGATCGAGGTGGTTGGTCGGCTCGTCGAGCAGCAGCACATCGGCCCCGGCCGTCAGCACCCGGGCAAGCTTGGCCCGTTCGCGCCAGCCGCCGGAAAGATCGGCAATGGGCGCATGCTGGTTTTCGTCAGAAAACCCAAGCCCCGTTAGAATCGTCTTGGCTCGATACTCGGGATTGTAGCCGAGCGCATGCTCCATGGTGGTCTGTTCGGCGGACAGGATGGCGATGACCGCCGTGTCGCCGGCAGCCACGGCTGCATCATAGCGGGACCAGAAATTTTTCCAGGATGGCAGCGCGGCCATGACCCAGGACAACAGGGTCATGCCCAGGTCACCCTCTTCCATTTCCTGGGCCACATAGCCAAGGCGCGCCCCGGTCGACAGCACCACCCGGCCGCCATCCGGCTCGGACACGCCGGCAATAAGTTTTAACAGCGTGGATTTCCCCGCGCCGTTCTGGCCAACCACGGCCAGTCGCGTGCCTCCGGGAATCTCCAGAGAGAATTCCTTAAAAAGGTCACGACCGGAATACGACTTGGAAAGATTTTGCAGACTGACTTTGGCCATGATGTCGTTCGATAGATGGCTTTGCCGCGTTTTGCGGCGTACTTGGAATACGTGCGTTCGCGCCGCTTCCATATGCAAAAAAGGGCAGGAGAACCAGCCCCCGCCGCCAGAAAAAAATTGGCGGACCAGACGCCCGGTCCCCTGCCCTTTCCGTCAAGCCGGCCCGCCGCAAAGCAGGGCCAGCCCTCCATCCGCATTGTGCGCTCTGAAAACGCGCTCCTAGGCCAGACGCTCGACCACGAGATCGCCCATTTTTTTGCAACCGACAAACGTTTTGCCCGGTTCCATAATGTCACCCGTGCGGTAGCCTTCGGCGAGCACCTTGGCGCAGGCCGCCTCAATGGCGTCGGCCGCCTTGTCTTCGCCAAAGGAATGCTTGAGCAGCATGGCGACCGACAGGATGGTGGCCAGAGGATTGGCCTTGTCCTGACCGGCGATATCCGGAGCCGAACCATGGATGGGTTCGTACAATCCCGGATTGCCTTCGCCCAGCGAAGCCGACGGCAACATGCCGATGGAGCCGGTAATGACGGCCGCCTCGTCGGAAAGGATGTCGCCGAACAAATTCTCGGTCACGATAACGTCGAACTGGGACGGATCACGCACGAGCTGCATGGCCGCATTGTCCACATAGAGATGCGACAACTCGACATCGGGATAGTCCTTGGCCACTTCGAGGACGACCGCCCGCCACAGACGCGAAACGTCGAGGACGTTGGCCTTATCCACCGAGCAGAGTTTATGCCGCCGTTTGCGGGCCGTTTCAAAACCGATTTTGGCAATGCGGCGCACTTCATGCTCCGAATACACCATGGTATTGAATCCGACCTTCTCGCCGCCGCGCACCTCGATGCCGCGCGGTTCGCCAAAATAGGCGCCGCCCGTCAGTTCGCGCACGACCATAACGTCCAGTCCCTTGCCCACAATGTCCGGACGCAGGCAGCAGGCCGCTTTGAGTTCCGGGAACAGCTTGGCCGGACGCAGGTTGGCAAAAAGTCCCAAGGCCTTGCGGATGCCAAGCAGCCCCTTTTCCGGACGGATGGCCGGATCAAGGGTATCCCACTTGGGACCGCCGACCGCTCCCAACAACACGGCGTCAGCCGCCTTACAGGCGGCCACGGTGGCCTCGGGAAGCGGTCCCCCGGTGGCATCAATGGCCGCGCCGCCGATCAGCGCCTCCGTAAAGGCAAACTCCATTCCGTACTTGGTGCCGGCCTTCTTCAAAACTTTCACGGCCTCAGCCACAATCTCCGGACCAATGCCGTCACCCGGCATGACACAGATAGTATATTGCATGATGCTCTAATCCTTTTGGGGCCTCCGGCGGCCAGAGCTCTGCCCTGGACCCGTTGGGGGGATAATCCCCCCCAAGCCCCCTTAAAGGGGAAAACAACGGAGCCTTTGGCTTCCGTTAAGGGGGCCGGGGGAATTATTCCCCCGGCGGGGGGGCCGGGGGCAACGCCCCCTGCCCCCTAGCCCCGGGCAGCC
>Ga0183100_1000339_pt1 | contig 45453 bp, 41 predicted proteins | sample Biomet2_FD_127789 | JGI IMG/M metagenome (GOLD analysis project Ga0183100, IMG submission 127789) | Microbial communities from bioreactor (seeded with anoxic lake sediment) at LBNL, California, USA - Biofuel metagenome 2 | ecosystem: Engineered > Bioreactor > Anaerobic > Unclassified ... | reverse complement strand
ATGGCTATCGTTCACCGACTCAGGTCAGGGAACAGCAGAAGGTTGAGGGCACAAAGGCCGCCTAACTTTCGCGGCCAAACTGTCCAAGAAACCCTAGACCGCTACAAAGGCGTCCAATCGCAGCGACGTATAGTTCTTTTGTCTTGCCCATTGTTCGGCATACCTGACAAGCGCCGTTGCGATTCCCCTCCTTTTATATTGAGGGTCGGTACACAGCCTGTGAATAACAAGCTGCCGACCAGCCTTGTATTCCCAGTTTACAGTCTTATACTCTTTTTCCTGATACTCGTTTAAGATTATAAAACCCTTAACCAGTTTGTCTTCAACATATACATACAAAGACCCTTCGTTAAGGTCTTCAGCCAGGATCTCTTTCGTCGGATAAAGAGCATCCCATTGGTCAAGACCATCCGCGAGCATATTCGCAATGGCATTGCCAACAATGCCCATAAGCGCCTCAAGTTCCCCCGGCTGCCCTTTTCGTATTTCCATCCCGCCTCACCTCTTCATGCCTCCCCTCTAAGGGGGCCCGGGGGGAATTATTCCCCCCGGTGGGGTGCAGGGGCAGCGCCCCTGCCTGCCTGCTTTCTCTCCCTCTTTCCTCTCTCTTATCGACGTGCCGCGGCTGTCAACAGCCCGGCTCCGATCATAACGCCACCGCCGAAGCGTTTCAGACGACGCATGACCTGGGGACTTTGAATACGTCCACCAGCCGTACCCGAAAGATAGCTGTAGATCGTGGCATTGAGCGCGGAAAGCATGACAAACGTAACGCCCAGCAACAGGAATTGGGGCCCGGCCGGGGAATCATGGCTGACGAATTGGGGGAGAAAGGCCACAAAAAAAAGAATGCACTTGGGATTCGCCGCTGTAACGGCAAACGCATGGGCGAATTTTTTACCGGTGGTACTTGCGACCTGGGTCGAAGCGACGGCGTTTCCGGAACGAATCATGGAGACGCCAAGATAGAGAAGGTAGACCGCCCCAATATATTTGAGAATGGTAAAGGCAGCGGCCGAAGCTGCGAGCACCGCACCAAGTCCGGCAACGGAACAGGCCAAGGCCACAGCGTCGCCAAGTGCCACGCCGGTGACCAGCGCCCAAACGGATTTGCGTCCTTCGGACAATCCGTATCCGACGAGCATCAGCACGGTCGGTCCGGGGATGATAAGGAGAAAAGCGGCGGCGGCAATGAAGGCGAGATACACCGGCAAGGTCATGACAAGCTCCTTTTGCCGCCGTTTACGCTCCTTCGACTGCCTCGTAAATCCCGCAACGCTTACAGGATGCACACCCGGCCGGCGGGCACTTGGTCGTAACGACGCCGGTCTGATACCGCTCCCATTCCCGCCAGAGATAGTCCCGTGAGACGCCGACATCGACCACATCCCACGGAAAGATTTCATCGGCCGGACGTTGCCGGTCCAGATACCAGGAAATATCGCCGTCCCAGGTCTTCAGCGCCCGACGGAAGCTGCCGGCTTCAATGGCGGACAAAATGAGCGGAAAAAGGCGCGCATCCCCCCGGGCGAGCAATCCCTGCATCCGAGCCATGGAGGCCGTCTCCACCTCCACCCGGAACCCTTTGAGGCCCTTTACGGCCTGCCGCACGCAGGCGTAGGCCGCCTCAATCGCAGCTTCCGAGGCCATCGGGGCCCATTGCATGGGGGTCATCGGTTTGGGCACGAGCGGATTGACCGACAAGGTGGCATGGGCCACGCCGCGTTTGCCAACGCCGATATGACCGGCCGCCGCCACCTTGGCCAGAAGCGGGGCCAATTCTTCAAAATCTTCCGGCGTCTCGCCGGGCCAACCGACAATAAGATAAAATTTCAAATGGTTAATACCATGTTCGCCGGCCAGACTGACAGCCCGCAACAGGGCGTCGATCGCCAATTGCTTGTTGGCTGCCCGGCGTAAGCGCTCACTGGGCGCTTCCAGGGCCAGCGTCAGGGTGCGCAGACCGGAGACGCGCAGGATGCCAAGGAGTTCGGGCGTCAACCCATCGGCCCGCACCGAGGATAAGGAAAACTTGGTGCCCCGCTTCCGTAGCCATGTCAGGAAGGGAAGCAGGTCGGGCCAGTCGGTGAGCGCCGTGCCGATAAGACCGATTTTGCGTGGCCCCACTTCCTCGATCAGCCGTTGGAGCTCCACAATCCGGGCCTGCCTGGGGGGACGATAGACATAGCCGGCGGCGCAGAACCGGCAGCCATACGGACAGCCCCGGTTGATCTCGACCAAAAACATATCGCGAAAGGCGGCGTGCCCGGACACGAAACAGGAATGGGCCGGATCGGCCAGTAACGTGGAGGACGAGGAGGCCGTAGCGCAAGCCCGGCGCACCGGGGTTCTGGTCAGGCCGGGCACAAGCACGCCTGGCATGGCGGCCACGGCGGCCAGACAGGCAGCCTTGTCCGCGCCGGCAAGCATGTGTTGGCGCAAAACGGCCATCACCTCGGCCAATCCGGCTTCGGCTTCGCCGACAAACAGCAAATCCAGGGCCGGCAGGATGGGAGCAGGATTTAAGAACGCAAGCGGCCCACCTCCCAGGACAATGGGAAAATCGGGCCGTTTTGCAGCGACAAGGGGGATGGCGGCCTTGGCCAAGGCCGCCATTGCAGGCAGATAATCTTCCTCGTAGCACAGCGAGAAGGCAACCACCGGGAAATCGGTCAGGGGGCGACCGGAATCCTCGGCGACAGGCGACTTGTCCGGCTGGCAGAAAAACCGTTCCACGGCCAGGGACGCATCCGCCTCAAGCAAGCGCCATACGGCCTGCCACCCCAGCGCCGACAAGGCCATGGCGGCATCGCCGGGTACGACCATGGCCACCGGCAGGCGGCCGCCAAAATCCCGCACGGCCGGCTGATCCAGACCAAAATAAACCTGTGCCCGTTGCCTCTCGCTCAAACGCCCTCCCAGCACCCTCCCCGCTGTCGGGGGATCGGGGAACAGGGTGGTTCCCCAAAGGGGTGGGTGTGGGAGAGGCGCAGCCCCTCTCCCACGTGCTTAGTCGGCCTGCATGCGGATAAACGAGGGGATCTCAAATTCCTCTTCGTCGAAAATAAATTCTTCCTCACCCACGGGCTGCGTCTTGATGGGAGCCTGGGCGGCCGCGGCGGAGGAGGCCTCCGGACCGTTGTTGCCGCCTTTTTTGGCGCCTTTGCGCAGATAGGCCGGGATATTGTAGTCATTGCCCTGGCTGCTGAGCACACGCACGCTCCGGGGACTTTGCACCGTATTATTGGTGCCGCCGCCGGGACCCTGGGGGGCCATAGGCGGTTTGGGCGACCGGGCCAACGAGGTGATGACCTCGACGGGCTTGGTCTCCTCGCGCTTCTGCTGCGGGGCCGCATTGCGCTGCATGGCGGACTCGATACCCGTGGCGATGACGGTGATGCGCATTTCGTCGGTGGCGTCAGGATCGAAGACCGTACCAAAGAACACCTTGGCATCCTCATGGACGGCCTCGGTGATGGTGGAAGCGGCTTCGTCCACTTCCTCAATGGTCAGATCCGGACCGCAGGTGATGTTCATGAGCACGCCCTTGGCACCATCGATGGTGACGTCTTCGAGCAAGGGGCTCGTGATGGCCTTGAGGGCCGCTTCGCGGGCGCGGGATTCGCCCCGGGCCGTTCCGAAGCCCATCATGGCCAGACCCATTTCGCTCATGACGGCCTTGACGTCGGCAAAGTCCAGGTTGATCAACCCCGGAACCATGATCAGGTCGGAAATGCCTTTGACGGCGTAATAAAGGACTTCGTCGGCCTTTTTGAGCATTTCCAGGAAGGTGGCCTTCTTGGAGGCCAGCGACAGCAGACGGTCGTTGGGGATGGTGATGATGGAATCCACCACGTCCCGCAGCGACTGCACGCCCTTTTCAGCCTGGAGCAGACGTTTTTTGCCCTCAAAATAAAACGGCTTGGTCACGACGGCGACAGTGAGGGCCCCGATTTCCTTGGCCACCTGGGCGATGACCGGAGCGGCGCCGGTTCCAGTGCCGCCACCCATGCCGGCCGTGACGAACACCATATCGCAATCGCCAATGGCCTCGCGGATCGCGTCAATGCTTTCCAGAGCGGCGTCGCGGCCGACATCCGGATTCGCGCCGGCCCCGAGGCCTTTCGTCAATTTTTCGCCAAGCTGTATACGATATTCGGCCTGAGACCGCTGGAGGGCCTGAATGTCGGTATTGGCCGTAATGAACGTGACGCCGGACATCGCCGAGCAGATCATGTTCTCCACGGCGTTACCGCCGCCCCCGCCGCACCCCACTACCTTGATGCGGGCGTTGGATCCCTGTTCAAGTTCTAAGTATTCCATAGAATCTCCCCCTAACTATCTCCCTGGTTATCCCCCAAAAAATGCCTCTCGCGGACTATTTCACGTCCACGAACCACTTCCGCATCCTCCCCAGAATGCGGTTAAATACATTTTCGTCGCGGATACGGAAGCGTTGTTCCACGCCTTCCTTCTCCGCGCCGAACATCAAAAGACCCACGGCCGTTGCGTACATGGGGCTGTTGACGACGTCTTTGAGCCCCCCGACCTTGTCGGGATAGCCGATGCGCGTGGGCAGGTTGAAAATTTGTTCGCCAAGTTCCTGGATACCTTCGATCAAGGCCGTGCCCCCGGTCAAGACAACACCCGCTCCAATCTGACTTTTCATGCCGGAACGGATGAGTTCCTGATCGACCAGGGCCAACATCTCCTCGACGCGAGGTTCGCAGATTTCGGCCAAGACCTGACGCGAAAGCCGGCGGGGTTCGCGACCGCCGACGCTCATGACCTCGATGACCTCGTCTTTGGGGACCATCTCGGCCAGTGCGCAGCCGTATTTGATCTTGATCTTCTCGGCCGACGCCATGGGCGTACGCAGACCAAAAGCGATATCGTTGGTCAGGTTGGTTCCGCCAAGGGCCAACACGGCGGTGTGCTTGATGGAATCATTCGCGAAAATAGCCAAATCCGTGGTGCCGCCGCCAAGGTCGACCAACGCCACGCCGATTTCACGTTCCTCGGCCGTTAAAACGGCCTTGGAAGAAGCCAAGGATTCCAGCACGATATCGGAAACGTCAAGCCCGGCCCGGTGACAGGAGCGGATGATGTTCTGGGCGCTGGTGACGGCTCCGGTGACAATATGCACACGCACTTCCAGGCGCACACCGGCCATGCCAAGGGGATCGGCGATGCCGCGCTGGTCGTCGACGATAAATTCCTGGGGCAGGATGTGGATAACCTCCCGGTCGAGGGGGATGGCCACGGCCTTGGCCGCGTCGATGACCCGCTCGATATCCCGGGGGCCCACTTCGCCGCCTTTGACGGCGATGACCCCGTGGCTGTTAAAGCCCTTGATATGACTGCCGGCAATGCCGGCATATACCGAGCGTATTTCACACCCGGCCATAAGTTCGGCTTCTTCCAGCGCTTTTTTGATGGATTGGACGGTTTGCTCGATATTGACCACCACGCCCTTACGAAGGCCCGTGGACGGGCTCGTGCCAATGCCCACCACATCCACGCCTTCCGGCGACAGCTCACCGACGACCACGCAAATCTTGGTGGTGCCGATATCGAGTCCGACAATGAGTTCCGACCTGGCCATAATCCGCTCCCTGAACGTTTCCTCTCGTGGCGTTGGCCGCGCCCGCGCGCGTTTGTACGTCAAAAGCGCACGGATTTCATTAGCAAAATGGCATCATCGATGCCGTCGTGGTCGCCACGCGCCGGCGACGCCCCGCATGTGATCCCCTAGCCTTGCGGTGCATCCCCCGTAGCGGTCCGCTTTTCCACCCAGACCTTATCCCCTTCGGCGGTGATAAGCCCGATTTTGTCAAGCTCACCGCGCCGGCGCAAGTCCGTCCAGACCTGATTCATCCGAGCAAGGTTTTTATGCCACTGCTGGGAGCCGAGGCACAATACAATACCCGGCTCCATAAGACGAATTTCCAAACCCCGTCCCCAACTGAGACGCAGCCAGGCAATCTGCCCGAAGTCAAAGGGCACTTGGTGTTCGGCCACGGCCCTACGCAAATCGGCCAGCAGAGGCAAATGCTTCTCCATACCGGCCTCGACTTCGATCTGAGGCAGGGACACAAACTGTCCCGGCGCGACCTTGTCGATAATGCGCCCAACCTCGTCGGCGTAATAGAGTGTTCCCTGATACTGCACAAGATAGGAAGGGGCCTTTTCCTTCAATTCCACCACGATGGTCCCGGGTAAAACCCGTTTGACGGCCACCGAATCGACCCAGGGTTCCCGAGTCAGGGCGGCGCGCATGCGGTCCATGGACAAGGACAGCACGTTGACGCCCGGAGACAGCCCGGCCACCTCCCGGACATGTTCTTCGGACAGGCGGGTGCAACCGGAAATGGTGGCGTTTTGCAGGGCGAAATAATTTATCGTGGTCAGCCATCGGTAGCCGGCAAGCAACCCAATACTGACGGTCAACACCAAAGCGCCAAGAAAAGCCAGGGATACGGCCCGGGTAAAGAAACGCCCCATACCGCCAAGACTGACGGACGGCAATGACAGAGACGGGCCTCCCCGAAAATTATTGCGGTTGCGGTTGCCCTTGGACTTGACGACGCGGCTTTTTACCGTGATGCGCGGTCCGCCTCCGTAGGCGTTCCGTTTCTTTTTAACCGACATGACACCAAGTCCCGCTAATGTCCCCGCCCTGACATTCATGGCACCACCCTCACTTCCAATTCCAGTTCGAATCCGCTTCGCCTCTGTATTGCCTCCCGCGCTGTCTCAATGAGTTCGAGCGCTTCCCCGCTTGTACCACCGCCAAGATTCACCAGAAAATTGGCGTGTTTTTCTGAAAATGCCATATTGCCGAGCCGTTTCCCCCGAAATCCGGTCTCGACAAGCAACCGCCACGCCGCGCCATTCGGGGGATTTTTGAACACGCATCCCGCCGTGGCCGCCGTAATCGGCTGACTGGCCCTCTTTTCTTTCAAATGGGCGACCATATCCTGACGGATGGCGATCGGCTCGCGCACCCCGCAGTCAAGTTCCGCCGCCAATATCAGATACATCCCTGTTATGCCGTTTGGTGCGAATCGTCGGTAACCGACAGTAAAGCCGTCCCGACCAATCCAGACGACCCCTCCCTTGGGCGTCCAGATCAAAATCCGTGCCAACACGTCAGACATCGTATCGCCGTAAGAACCGGCATTGCCGGCCACCGCGCCCCCTACCGTTCCGGGGACGCCGGCCAAGCCGGCCAAGCCGTCGAGGCCCTGGGTGGCCAACCAGGCCACCAGTCGTTGCAGTTTGACGCCGGCCCCGACCCGGACCCGGATTTTATCCCGGTTCCGATCGCGCAGGATTTCCGGCTCACCCTTCAGGTTGGGCGACACCACGACCAGCGACGACTCCCCGTCCCTGGCCAGGATGTTGCTGCCGCCGCCAAGGACCAGGGGCGCCCCGCCAAGACGCGAAAGCGTCTCGCCCAGCCCGTCCGCATCTTCGGGACGGGTCAGAACCACCTCGGCCAAGGCGTGGCCACCAAGGCGCAATGTGGTACGGGAGGCCAGCTCCGGTCCGGGGCGGGTTTCAAGCATGCGCCGCCTCCAGATAATGGACGCCAACCTGCCAAATGCTGCCGGCCCCCAGGGTCAACAGCAAATCGCCCGGGCGCAGCACGCCCGGCAATGCGGCCTCCATCGCCGCGAAATCCGGATAATAGGCGACCTTGGTGGCGCTGACCTGCCGAATGCCCTGGGCCAGACTTTCCGCGCTGACACCGGGAATGGGCGCCTCTGAAGCCGGATAAATCTCCGTAAGCAACAAGGCGTCGGCGGCGTCGAAGCACGTGCAAAAGTCGCCAAAGAGCGCCTTGGTACGCGAAAAACGGTGCGGTTGGAAGGCAACCACCAGCCGCCGTCCGGGATAGACCGCCCGGGCGGTGGCCAGCGTGGCCCTGATCTCGGCCGGGTGGTGCCCGTAATCATCGACCACGACCACGTCGCCGCGCTCGCCCTTATGCTCGAACCGGCGGCCCACCCCGCCAAACTTGGCCAGGGCGTCGGCGATGGTGGTCAGGGGAATGCCGGCTTCCAGCGAAACCCCGATCGCCCCCAGGGCGTTTAAAACATTGTGGCGGCCCGGATGATTGAGCCGCATCTCGCCGAGAGATTCGCCATCGCGGAACACCTCGAACCGGCTTATGGCCCCGGTTTCAAGCACCTTTCCCCGAAGCCGGGCTTTCTCGCCAAAACCATAGGTCATAACGGGCCGGTTGATCCGGGGCAAAAGGCGGGCCACGCCGGGATCGTCCAGGCAAACCACATCAATTCCGTAAAACGGGATGCCGTTTAAAAATTCCACAAAGGCGTCGTCAATGGCCGCAAGATCCGCATAATGGTCCAGATGATCGGCATCCACATTGGTGACCACCGAGGCGATGGGGGAAAGACAGAGAAACGATCCGTCGGATTCATCGGCCTCGGCGATAAGATATTCGCCCTGTCCCAGACGCGCTCCGGCCCCATAGGCATTAAGACGGCCGCCGATGATGACCGTGGGATCAAGGCCCGCCTCGGTAAAAATCGTGGCCAAAAGCGATGTGGTGGTGGTCTTGCCATGGGTGCCGGCCACGGCGATGCCGGCGCGCAGCCGCATCAGCTCGGCCAGCATCTCGGCCCGGGGAATGACCGGGATGCCGCGTTCCCGGGCGGCCACCACTTCGGGATTGTCATTGGTCACCGCGGTGGATTTGACCACCACATCGGCATCGCCGAGATTTTCCCGGCCATGGCCGATGGAAATCGACGCGCCAAGACTGCCCAAACGCCGCACCGTCTGGCTCATGGCCAGATCCGAACCGGTCACCCCGTAGCCAAGGTTGATGAGCACCTCGGCAATGCCGCTCATTCCCGAGCCGCCGATGCCGATCATGTGAACCTGCTTGATTTTGGTGCGCATGCCCACCGGGGCCTTCTGACTGGTCTGCGACATCACTTGGAAACTCCCTTTTTCGCGGCAAGATCAAGCAGGGCGGCGGCAATGGCATCGGCGGCCCCGGGCAGGGCCTGGACGGCGGCGGCATCGCCCATTGCGGTCAGACGCTGCGGATTGTTTAAAAGACCAATGATCGCTGCGGCCAGATCGAAATGGTCCAATTCGGACTGGGCAACCACTTCGGCCGCGCCGGCCTTGGCCAGAAAATCGGCGTTGACGGACTGGTGGTCGTGGGTGGCAAACGGAAAGGGAATGAGCAACGAAGGCTTTCCCGCCGCTGTCACTTCGGCCAGGGTGGTGGCTCCTGCCCGGGCTAAAACCAGATCGGCCCAACCGTAGGCTTCGGCCATATCCTCAATGAAATTTTCAATCACCATATGCGGCTCGCCGCCGTCATGGGGACGGCCCCCATGCGCCTCGCGGGCCATGGCCCCGATGCGGTCGAAATCGGCCCGACCGGTTTGCAGCCGCACCTTGACGCCGGCGTCGAGCAGACGCGGCAAAATGCCGACCACGGCATCGTTGATGGCCCTGGCGCCCTGGCTGCCGCCAAGAACCAGCAGGTGCTTGGCGCCCGGATGACGGGGCGCCCGGGACGCCGCCGCTATGCCGGCCCGGATGGGATTGCCAAGACGCACCGTCTTGGCCGCCGGGAACGCATGGTCGACATCGGGATAGGTGACGTAGATACGATCCACCAGCCGGCCGAGGATTTTGTTGGTGACGCCGGGGACGCTGTTTTGCTCATGGATGGCCGTGGCAATGCCCATCAACCGGGCCGCCGCCACCGGGATAAATCCGGCATAGCCGCCAAAACCGGCCACGACATCCGGCCGCGTCCGACCAAGCAGGCCCACAGCCATGGCAAAGGCCCGACCCATCCAAAACGGCGCGGCCAAAGCCCGCAGGCCACGCCCAAAAATGCCATGGGCGGGCAATCCCAGAAAGGAAAGGCCGGCTTTGGCGGCCAGTTCGCCTTCCGGGCCGGATCCGCCGACAAAAAGGATGTCCGCGTCGGAACGCAGGCGCTTTATGGCGTCGGCAACGGCCAGGGCCGGAAAAATATGGCCGCCGGTGCCGCCGGTTGTTAAAATAATGCGGGTCATGTCCGGGAGCTCCGTGACAGGTTAAGCAAAATCCCCACGCACAAAAAACAGGAGAGCAGGTTGCTGCCGCCGTAGCTCAAAAACGGCATGGCCACGCCCTTGGGCGGCACGCAGCCCAAAACGACGGCCAGATTGAGAAGAAAGCCCAATCCGAGGACCAAGGCCATGCCATAGGCAGTAAATCGGTCGCGCAGATCATCCTGCGCCAGCGCCACCCGAAATCCCCGCCACAGCAGGATGCCGATACAGACAAAAACAACGGAGACGCCGATAAAGCCCAGCTCTTCGCCAAGCACGGCCATAATGAAGTCGTTGTGGGCCTCGGGCAGATAAAACAACTTCTGCTTCCCGGCCCCAAATCCCGCCCCGGTCACGCCACCGGAACCAAAGGCGTAAAAAGACTGGACCAGCTGATAGCCGACGTTTTGCGGATCTTTAAATGGATCGAGAAAGGCAAACCACCGTTTGAACCGATACGGCGAGGAGGCAATCAGCAGCCCCATGGCGCCGACGCCAAACATCATGGACACGGCCAGATAGGTCAGACGCGTTCCGCCGACAAGACTCATGAGGAAAAAGAGCATGCCAAGAAAAACCGCACCGCCGAAATCCGGCTGCAACAACAAAATAAGCCCCAAAAAACCCGTGACCATGACCGGCGGGATAAATCCCACGGAAAAAGATCGGACAAGCTTTTGCTTCTGGCTGAAAAAGTAGGCGAGGTACATGACCAGGGCCACCTTGGCCAGCTCCATGGGCTGCAATGTGGCCGGGCCGAAGTGCATCCAACGGCGCGCGCCGCCGGCCTTGACGGAAAACGGCGGGACAAGCGTCAGGACCAACAGGCCGATAATGGCAAACAGCCAGAGATAGACCGGTCCATGCAGCAATCGACGCGGCATCCAGGCAAAAATGGCCATGAGGACGACGCTTATCAGGGCGAAAATCGCCTGCCGTTGAAAGAAATAATAGCGATTGCCGTTCAACCGTTCCGCCATCACGCCGCTCGACGAAAAGACCATGACAAGGCCCAATCCGGCCAACATCAATGCGGCACCGAGCAGCCACAGATCGAAGGGGCCGAATTTTTTCTTGTCAGCCGAGGCGACGGTGATCCTGCTCATGCATGGGTCCCCGTCGTAGCCTGCGCACCACCCGGCAGACCGGCGAAAATCGCCTGGAAATCGCGTCCCCGGGCTTTGTAACTCTCGTAGAGGTCAAAGCTGGCCGTCCCCGGTGAGAGCAGGATGGCGTCGCCCGGTTTGGCATCGGTGAAAAGGCGCGTCACCGCCGCCTTCTGGGTGGGCTCATAAAAAAGCGGCACCTGATCCTTCCAGGCCGCCTCGAAGATCTCACGGCTGGCCCCAAATACGCCGACGGCCACGACTTTCTCCCGCAAAAGTGGCACAAGTGCGGCCAAATCCCCGCCTTTGAACACCCCGCCGCACAACAGCCGCACCGGACGGTCAAAGCTTTTAATGGCCGCTTCCATCGCCGCCACGGTTGTGGCCTTGGAATCGTCCACAAATAGCACGCCCCGCTTTTCGCCGAGGATCTGCAGCCGGTGCGGGGCCGGAATAAAGACCGAAAAGGCCGCCTTGGCCATGGCCTCGTCCACCCCAAACGGTTGGCAGGCCAAAAACGCGGCCTCCATATTGTGCTGGTTGTGGACGCCGGCCAGCCGCGGGCAGGAGAAACGGCCCGTCGGGGCAAACCACGTGATGGCGGCCCGGGTGAAAGGCCGACCCGCCAGCGTCTCCTGCAGATCAACCGGCAGGATGGCCAGATCATCCGGCCCCTCGGCCGCAAACAGATTGAGCTTGGCCGACAGATATTCTTCCATGTCGGCGTGCCAATCCAGATGGTTGGGGGAAAAATTGAGCAACACTCCGACGTGCGGCCGAAACGTCTTGACCAACTGCAGTTGGAAGCTCGACGTCTCAAGCACCACCACATCAGCCGGATCTCCGGCCAGGACATATTCGGAAAGCGGCGTACCGATATTGCCGCCGGTAAAGACCTTGTGCCCGGCCGCCTCAAGCAGATGGCTTATCAGCATGACCGTCGTGGTCTTGCCGTTGGAGCCGGTGACCGCCACAATGGGCGCGTCGGTAAACCACGATGCCAATTCCAGCTCGGAGAGAACCTGGGCGTCAGGACAGGCCGCCAGGACATCGGTCAGACTAGCCGCCCGGATGCCCGGCGACAGCACCACCATGTCCGCACCGGCGAAATCAGCCGGCCCATGCGCGCCAAGGCGCAAATCATATCCGCCGGCCTCGGCCTCGGCCCGAAAGGATTCGGTTGCGGCCTTGACGTTTTTTTCCAGGAAACGAACCGACGCGCCAAGGCGGGCCAACAATTTAGCCGCCGCGCGGCCCGAAGCCCCCGCCCCCACGACAATGGCCAGATGGCCCTGCAATTGTTCGGTATGAAGCATCTCGCGCATGAAAAGGCCTACCGCAGTTTAAGGGTGGACAAGCCCACCAACGCCAGCAAAATGGACAAAATCCAAAATCGGATAATAATTTTCGATTCCGGCACGCCCATCAGTTCAAAATGATGATGCAACGGCGCCATACGGAAAATTCGCTTACCGCCGGTCATTTTAAAGTAGCCCACCTGCAAAATGACCGAAATGGTCTCCGCCACATACAACCCGCCGACAATAATGAGGAGCAGCTCCTGCTTGCACAGCACGGCGATGAAGCCAAGAGCGCCGCCCAGGGACAATGAACCCACATCGCCCATGAAAATCTGGGCCGGGTAAGCGTTAAACCAGAGAAATCCAAGACCGGCCCCAACCATGGCCCCGCAAAAAACCGTCACCTCCCCCACGCCGGAGACAGAGGCGACTTGCAGATATCGGGCCATTTGGGCATGGCCGGCCACATAGACGAACAGCGCAAACATGGCGGCGTTGACGATCATGGGGCCAATGGCCAGCCCATCCAGACCGTCGGTCAGATTCACGGCGTTGCTCGCCGCAATCATGACCAGCATGGCGAAGGGGAAGTACATCCAGCCGAGATCGGGATTGAGGTGCTTGAAAAACGGCACCGCCAGCCGGGTGGAATATTCGGGATCGGACAGCAACACCGCGGCGGCCACGCCGGCAATGAGAATCTGTCCCAAGAGCTTGCCCTTGGCCGACAGCCCCCGGTTCTGCTTTTTAACGACCTTGGCATGATCGTCGATGAACCCCAGCGCCCCGAACCCCAGATAGACGAAAATTGTCATCCAGATATATTCATTTGCCAAATCGCCCCACAACAGGACGCTGACGACAATACAAAAGGCAATCAACAGGCCGCCCATGGTCGGGGTGCCGGCCTTCATGCGGTGGGCCTCCACATCCTCGTGGATGTACTGGCCATACTTCAGACGGGTCAACGCCCGGATGACCCGGGGGCCAAAGACAATCGAGAGCACCAAGGCCGTCAACAGTGCCGCGATAGACCGGAACGTGATGTATCGAAAGACGTTAAAGGCGCTTAAATGCGCCGCAAGCGGCACCAGAAGATAATAAATCATGCCTTGACGTCCTTTTGGATACTTTGCGTAAATGCCGCCAAATAGTCCTCCATCCGCATCGCGCGCGATCCCTTGAAGAGATACACCCCGCCAGCCAGATCCGTGGTGCCCAGGGTTTCGATGAAAGCATCAGGCGTATCAACAACGGCGAAAACGCCGGCAAACGCATGGCGCGTCAGCCCTTCCCCCACAGCCTCGGCATGGCCGCCATGGTAAAAAATGGCCTTGGCCCCGCTGGCCACGGCCAATTCCCCCAGACGGGCGTGTTCTTCCTCGGCATGGCCGCCCATTTCGCGCATCTCGCCCAACACCAGGACAAGCGGTTTGCCCTGGGCGGCTTCAGCGGCGGCGGCGATAGCCCGGCGCATGGACAAGGGGTTGGCGTTATAGGTGTCGTCAATAATGGTATAGCATCCCTGGCGGCGGCAGAAAAAACGCTGCTCGGGCATGACGGCGGTTTCCAGTCCCGAGGCGATATGCTCTTCCCCGGCTCCGAGAATATGGGCGCTGGCGGCGGCGGCCAGAATGTTCTCGGCAAAATGGCCACCGGTCAGCGGCGTCACCACTTCAAGTTCCAAATCTTCGAGCTTGAGGAAAAACCGCCCCCGGCCCTCGGAGATGGCCCCAAGATACTTGGCCCGATACGGGGCGCTCCCCCCCTTGGTGGACATGCCCCGCACCTGGGGACAGGCAGCCCGGGCCGCGTCCCATAACTCGGGATAATCCATGGAGGCCAGGGCAACCCCGCCCGGCCGCAAGGCCTTAAAAAGTGCGGTCTTGGCAGCGGCCACGCCGGCCACGTCGCCAAGAGCCTCCAAATGGGCCGGGCCGACGTTGTGGATGACGGCGACATCAGGTTCGGCAATGGCGGCCAACGGTTCCATTTCGCCCGGAGCGGAGATGCCCAGTTCCATGACCCAGAAGGCGTCGCCTTCGCCGGCTTCCAGCATGGAAAGGGGTAACCCGATACGATTGTTGAAATTCTTATAGTTTTTGGCCGTCGGCTTGACCTTGCCCAAAATGGCGGCGACCAGTTCCTTGACCGTGGTCTTGCCGGCCGAACCGGAAACAGCCACCAGTTTGGCCCGCGACTGATCCCGCCAGGCCCGGGCCAGACGGCCGAGGGCCGCCACGGTATCACGCACAAGCAGGACCGGCGTCCCCTTGGGCAGACCGGCCAACGGCCGATCGGCCAGAATGGCGGCCGCGCCCTTGCCTACGGCTTCGACGGCAAAATTATGCCCGTCCAGATGCGTCCCCGGAATGCAGACAAACAAACATCCAGGCTGGACGGCCCGACTGTCGATGCGGACGGTCTCAATGACGGGATTGCCCCGGTCGCCCACATCGCCAACGGCGCCAGTGGCCGTCAAGATATCAGACAGGGTCATGCGCATCCGGTGAGCTCCCTGACCACGACGGCGTCGGAAAACGGATGCTTGACGTCGCCGATCTGCTGATAGGTTTCATGGCCCTTGCCTGCGATCACCAACACGTCCTCGGGCCGCATTTCGGAGAGGGCCAGTTCGATGGCCCGGCGACGGTCCGGTTCGAGAATCATGCGGCGGGCGCCTTTGAGCCCCGGTTTGGCATCATTCATGATGGCCAGGGGATCCTCGTGGCGCGGATTATCGGAGGTGAGCACGGCCACATCGGCGTAACGGGCCACGGCGGCGCCCATAAGGGGGCGCTTGGTCCGATCCCGATTGCCGCCGCATCCGAAGACCACATACAATTTGCCGGCCGTAAATTCTCGCGCCGCGCAAAGGACGTTTTCCAAGGCGTCCGGCGTGTGGGCATAGTCCACAAGGACCGTCAGCCCGGCAGGATTGGGAATGCGTTCCAAACGCCCCGGCGCGCCATGAAAATCCGCCAGGGACGTCAGCACTTCCGGCGGCAAGCCCAGGACCAGGGCCACGCCGACCGCAGCCAGTAAATTTTGAGCGTTGTGCCGACCGGGCATGGGCGAGGCAATGGCAAAAGCCGTATCGCCAAAGCAGGCGTCGAGGGTCAGCCCATCCCGGCCCGCGTGCTGGATGCCGCCGGAAAGCAGCCGGGAAAATCCGGAAGGCGGCAAGGTCAGCCCGTAGCCGATGGCCTTGGGAAATTCCCGCAAAAGCCGCAACCCAAACGGATCGTCGTAGTTGAGGACCGCCGTTTCCTGATCCGGGCAATACTGCCGAAAGAGCTTGGCCTTGGCTGCAAAATAGGACTCCATGTTTTTGTGGTAGTCCAAATGGTCCTGGGTCAGGTTGGTGAACGCGGCGGCGGCGAAACGCATGCCGGCCAGCCGATCCTGCTCCAAAGCGTGCGACGAGGCTTCCATAACGGCCAGATCACAACCGGCCGCGGCCATTTCGGCCAGACAGGCGTGAATGGTCAGACAATCGGGAGTGGTCAGCGACGCATCGCGCGAATAGCCGGGCCACCGATAGGTCACGGTGCCAAGCACCCCGACCCGGCGACCGGCGGCCGTGGCCAGCCGTTCAATCAGATAGCTGACCGTGGTCTTGCCATTGGTGCCGGTCACAGCCACCACGGGCATGGCCATGCGATCCGTCCCGTAGCGGGCGGCAGCCAGAGCGCCAAGGGCCGCCTTGGTATCGGAAACGGTAACGAGTTCGGCTTGAGCGTCGGCCGGCAGTTGCACACCCGGCGCGGCCACCACAACAGCAGCCCCCCGGGCCAACGCGTCGCCAATAAAAAGCGCGCCGTCCGTTCCCGGTCCGGAAATAGCGACAAAAACCCCACCCGACGTCACTTTGGCCGAATGTCCGGCCACTTCGATCCCGCCAGCCCGGATCTTTGTCTTGAGTGCGGACAACTCCGCATGTTCAGTCAGTGTCATCGTCAGCGCCTCGTGCAATCAGGACGGCCTGGACAGCCAGAGCACAAATTCGGATTTGTTTTCACCCGGCCAGGGCGCCCCCGGAGCCGGCGTTTGCTTGGAAACCACGAGCCCCTGGCCTTCAAGCCGGGGCACGATGCCCTTGCTCAACAAAATCTCCACAGCCTTTCGCAACGGCATTCCGGTGAAATTGGGGACGGCATGCAGTTCGGCAGGCCCGCCTCCCCCTTCGACCGGAACAACGGCCTGGGGTGGACTCGATTGGGCGATATCAAGAATTTCCTTATCCGCTTTGGAAGGAGCCGGCGGTTCGGCCGGCGGGGTTGTCGCAGAGGCCGTCGCCGGCATGGCGGAAGGCGCGGTCGGCACCTTGGCGACCTGGACGGATTCAGGCATCCGCCCCAGATAAGACAACATGCGCAACGTCACGTCGCGCACCGCCGGCGCAGCGACAACCCCGCCGTAGTGGCTCGTTTCCGGCTCATCAATCATGACCAGGACGATATACTCGGGATGGATGGCCGGTACGAAGGCCACGAAAGATCCCAGATATTTATTGCCGTAGCCGCCACCACCGCCGGCTTTTTGGGCCGTTCCGGTCTTCCCGCCGATCTCCAGTCCCGCAATTTGGGCCGAACGCCCAGTGCCATGATCTTCATGCACCACCTCGCGCATCATCTGCTGCACGGTATGGGTCACGTCCGCATCGAAAACCCGATACGGTTGGCGCTCGGGCTGGGTTCCGGGAGGATCGGCAATAAGGGTCAGCGGCTTGTACATCCCGTCGTTGGCCAGGATAAGAAAGGCCTGGGCCAATTGGGCCGGGGTCACGGCAATGCCCTGACCGAAAGAGGCCGTGGCCAGATCCAGCGGGGACCAGGCCTTAAGCGGCCGCAAGAGCCCCTTGGCCTCGCCCGAGATCGGCAATCCTGTGGGACGGCCAAAGCCGAGCTTTTCAAAGTAGGCATGTAATTTGGGCGCGCCCAGTTGCAGACCAATTTTGGCTGCGCCGATATTGCTCGACACGCGCACGATCATATTGACGGGCAGCGTGCCGCTCGGGTGGGAGTCCTTGATGACCCGGTTGGCCAGGGAAAATTTCCCGTTCTCGCAGTTAAACTTGGTGTCGGGCCGGACGGTGTGCTCCTGGAGGGCAGCGGCCACCACCAGCGGCTTCATCGTGGAACCGGGCTCAAAAACGTCCAGGGCGGCGTGGTTGCGGGCAATACGGGGGCTTATGCCACGCCCGACATTGGGATTGAAAAACGGATAGTTGGCCATGGCCAGGATTTCGCCGGTCGGCACATGGACCACCATGGCCATGCCGCCTTTGGCATTGCTGGACGTGACCGCCTTCTCCAATTCTTCCTCCACAAAGAACTGGATCTGGGAATCGATGGTCAAACGGATGTCATGGCCATTGATATCGGCCAATTCCCGCCCCTGCGAGTCGAAAAAGAAACGACGGCCCGACGCATCACGCTGCACGACGTACTTGGCCTGCCGGCCGGTCAGGCGTTCGTCGAAGGATTTTTCCATTCCTTCAAGGCCGACGTCGCCGACGCCGACGAAGCCCATAAGCTGGCTGGCCAGATGCCCGTTGGGGTAAAAACGGCCAAATTCCTTGGTGAAATAGACGCCGGTCAATCCTGCTTCCCGGATGCGGGCGGTCGTGCGGTCGCCGACCCGCCAGGACAGATAGACCATATTGGAAGGGCTGGAGAGCTTCTTTTTGACCCGCTGTTCCTTGATGTGCAGCACCTTGGACAGAAAGGCCGCCGTTTTGTCGAGGTCGGTGATTTCCTTGGGGCGCACATACACGGCTTCAAACTCGACGCTTTTGGCGAGCAAACGGCCGGTCCGATCATAAATTTCGCCCCGGGATCCTTTGTCCACCTCCGAGGCCAGATGCTGGCGCACGGCCAACTGGGCCAACTCAGGACCGGCCACAATCTGCAGATAGCCAGCGCGGGACCACAATGCGAGCCAGGCCACACAAAAAAAGACGCCCACGCAAGTGAGCTTGACCCGGCTCCAGTCCCGTACGATTTGGTGCTGGCGATCCTTGGAGAGCTTACGCATGACCAGTCCCGACGCCGCTACGGTTTCTGCCCGGCCTTGGCTTTGGCCTTGGCTTTGGTCGCAGGAGCGCCTTTAGGGGAAGCGCCTCCCTCGGCCGGCGCTTTTGTTCCGATTTTTTTCGGGTCCTCGGCCAGGGAGACCAAGGGGGAAGCCTCCACCTCTCCGGAAACGGAGACATGGCGGATCTGTCCGGGCCGGGCCGGGCCAAGCCCGTATTCGCTGGCCAGTTCGCGGAGGCGCGCGGGCGTGATGAGCGTATTGCGCTCCACTTCAAGCTTGGCCGACAAGGTTTCCACCTCGTCGATCTGGCGCTGCATCTTGTTGAGCTCGTAGGCCAGATCCACCCGCTCGATATTGATCCAGACAAGCCCAAGCCCGAAGATCAGCAGCAAGGCGATACTAAAGGCCATGGATATGGCCCATTCCTTTGAACGCGTGCTCATCCCCTCTCCTTAAACCCCGGTTGGGTCTCCTGCATCCCGCAACCGTTCGGCCACCCGCAGTTTGGCGCTCCGCGCCCGTGAATTGGCCAGCACCTCGGTCTCTCCGGCCATGACGGGCTTTTTGGTCAAGAGGCGAAATCTGGCCTTGTGCCCGCAAATGCACAACACCTGTTCGCGCGGACACAGACAATCCGTGGCTTCATGCCGAAAGGCCCGTTTGACCAGCCTATCCTCAAGGGAATGGAAGGAAATTACGGCCACCCGCCCACCTGGGGCGAGATAGTCGGGAATGGCGTCAAGAAACTCCTTCAACTCCCCCAACTCGTCATTAACGGCCATCCGCAGAGCCTGAAAGGTTCTGGTGGCCGGATGCTGTCGGGCTGTGGCCCGCCACTTGGACGGATACGCCGCCGCCACCACTTCGGCCAGCCGTTTGGTGGTGGTGATCGCGGCCTCCTCCCTGGCGGCCACGATAGCCCGGGCAATGCGCCCGGCCTGGGGATCTTCGCCGAACTCCCGGATAATCTCCCGCAGCCTCTCGAAGGAGGCCAGATTGATTAATCCTTCGGCGCTCTCCCCGCCGTCTTCGGCCCCCATGCGCATATCCACGGGGCCGTCCGTCAGAAACCCAAAGCCTCGTCCCGGATCGTCGAGCTGCAACGAAGACATCCCGGCATCCACTAACGCAGCATCGACCGTTCCCCACCCCACTTCTTCCAAAGCCGTTGGGAATTGGCTGTAGCGGGTGCGGATCAGGCGCACCCTGTCACCGTAGGGCGACAACCGCCGCGAGGCCTCGGCCAGGGCCTCCCTGTCCCTGTCCAGTCCAAGCAGCCACGCCTCTCCGCCGGCGGCTTCGAGCATTCCCCGGCTATGCCCGCCAAGCCCCGTGGTGGCGTCCAAAATTTTCATCCCCGGACGGATGCCGAGGTATGCAACCACTTCCCGCAAAAGAACCGGGATGTGGCAGGGAGCGGATTCCATTCCTGTCCCCTACAGCCGCAACATGAAGCCTGTTTCGGCCAGTGCGGCGAGATCCGCGTCGAAACTCGCCTCCACCTGTAGCCGGCGCTCTTCGAACCGGACCTGATCCCAAATTTCGAATTTCGTTCCCACTCCCGCCAACACCACATCCTTGTCCAACTTGGCGTAGGTCCGCAGATACGGCGGGAGGAGAATGCGCCCCTGTTTATCCAACGTCACTTCCATGGCGCCGGCGATGAGGAACCGCTCAATATTGCGAATCCTCGGATCAAGCTTGTTGCCACCCCGAAAACTTTCTTCCACCTGTTCCCATTCAGGAATGGGGTAGCCGCTGATGGCGCCGTCGAAATTGTTGGTGAGCATCAGCCGGCCATCGGGCATGTGCCGCAAGACTTCCTCCCGGTACTCGGGAGGAAGCATCAATCGCCCTTTAGGATCCAGGCTGCGAAAGGAGTGGCCTCTGAACACGGCTCCTCACTATGGCAGCGCACCACTTCTTACCACCATTTCCCACATTCTCTTCACCAAACGTCCGATAGTGTCAAGAACAAACCACCCCTTGACAAAAACGCTGCCCGTTCTGACGGGGCGTTTGAGACAAAAAGTGGGAAATATGATGCAAATAAACCGCATTTATGACGGCAAAGTGGGATTGGGCTGCTTCAAGAAAGCGCATTGCCCGGGGTGGAAAAAATGGATAGAGAGAAAAACCAGAGAATACGGGGGGAACGAGCTTGCCAGACCCTCGCCCACCCGTTAAGGGACTCGTGTCTTTTTGTGCTCTCGGCCCTCATCCAGAAGTCACGCGGGAAAGGGCCAAACGCCAAGCGACGGCAAACGACGACCCAGGGAAGGGCAACATGCGTGAAAGGCCGACAATCGAGGTTCCGGCGGGGCTTGAGGAAGAATATTACCAAATCAACCCCGACATCCTTCAAAGTTTTAATAAATTCCGCCCCCCTCTCAATATTTACCGTTTCATTGAAAACGTCTGCCGCATTGCGCCCTATTATAAGGTAGGGGATCGTCTTTCCAAGGAGCAGACGGAGGAACTGGCGGATCTGGTCGGGCAGGGTCTCATCTTCGTTTCCCGTGCAGACCACGCGGTTTATGTCAAACATATCAGCTATCAGCTCGATCTAGTGCTCCTTGACAAACACCTGACTGAAACCGAAATCGCCGATATTTTCCAGATCGCGCTGACCCGGCGGATGGAGGACTTCCTCGACCAGCCGGTGCGGATCGTCTACGAGAAAGTCCAGGAGGACATACTCGTCCTGACGGAATACGTGTGGGAGGATTTCCACCGGGCCAAGGCCCTGGCCAAACGCATGCACACCACGCATTCGTTGGCCAAGCACGCCGTCAACTGCGGCCTGATGGGACTTCACCTGTTTTTGGCCTGCCACTCGCCGGCCTTCCGGGAAGGCAAAACCGCCCGAAGCTCCATGGATCGTCTGGTTATCGGACTGTTTTTGCACGACCTCGGCATGACCCGGGTGCCGCCGATGATCCGGGATAAAGACAAGCCGCTGACTCCGGATGAAACACAAAAGATCCGGGGACACACGCTGGCCGGCTACGAGATGTTGGCCCGCCTGGATGTCAAATATACCGAGATCGAGCAGTGCGTCTCGGAGCACCATGAGCGCTTGGACGGTTCAGGCTATCCCCAAAAACTGAGCGCCGGCCATATTTCGGACATCGGCCAGCTCGCGGCAGTGGTGGATTCCTATTGCGCCATGATCACCAAACGGCCCTACGCGCCGGCCTTGGAGCCGATGGCAGCGGCCAAACGACTGATTGACGACAACAAGCGGTATTCCCTTGAAGTTGTCAAACAGTTGGTCGGCCTATTGGCTGGCGGGAAATAAGTCCGGCTTTCGTCTGACGGGGCGGCGCGCGGTCCGCCCCCCTTGGCTGCCCCATTTCCTTTTTTGAGGGATGGGGCAAACGTTTTTATCGGCTGCATTCGCGGCGCAGTTCCCGAAAAATCTCCCCCAGGGGCACCAGCCCAAGCAAGCGTTCGCCTTCCACAACCACGGCGAACCGGCTGTCGACCTTGATCATGGCGTCGAGCACCAAATGCAACGGTTCCGAGGGCGCAACGAGAGGCACGTCGCTGCGAACGGCTTCGCCGGCCCGACGGGCCATGCAGTGGCGGCAGGCTTCCCGGTAAGACGTCTCGAAGTCCTCCGTCCCCAGACTGGTCCGCAGACTGGCGTCCAGGGCGCAGTCGTTTAAATCGCCAAGCAGGGTCCGCAGACTCAAAATACCAAGAAACCGCCCCTGGCGCATAACGGCCACGGCGTCCATATCCGGACTCTTCTCCAAGTGTTTTTGAAGCTTGCCGGACACGGTGTCCAGCGATTCCCCGGCATCGACGATCAGCACGTCGTCGCGCAAGGCGTCGAAGGCGCGTTTGCGAAGCATGGTTGTCTCCGATCGATGTTGTGAGATCGACATGGTAACCATCTTTGCCTGGGATTGAAAAGCCCTGGAAGACGGCCGCACGCCACCACGAAACAATTGCACGGGGCCAAACGGGCAATTGTTAGTCAAAATCCGCCAACAGCGCCCCGACATGCACCCGGTCAAAGAGCACTGTGGACGCATACAGGGTTCGCAGGCGCCACACCGCCCGCTGGAGCTGGTCCGAGGTGATGCCGTTGCGCAGGGCGGTATAGGCCTCGATAAAGGCAGCCAGCGAATCGCACACCTTAAGCAACGGCCCATCCTTGGGGTCAAAGACGTCCAGGTTGCACCGCCCACCCAGCTCTTCGGCCGAAATCCGCACTGCCCGCCCGGTGTCGTCCCGGATGGATTCGTAAAATTCCGAGCCCACTTCGATCCCGAGAAAATAGGCCAGCCGGTCGGCCAATCCGCCATATCCGCCATTTTTCAGCACCGAAAAGACCCGGCGCTCGAGCTCTTTATTCTCATATTCTTTAATCATATCGCCGATATGAGCAACAGATTGCTTGACCGGGGAGATAATGTCGCGGGTGAGCAGTTCCGGCATGTCGTGAAACAGCCCGGCAAAAAAATTATTGAGTCGCCGGGCCGGGCAGGCCTCCACGGCCAGACTGAAAAAGTAGCCATAGGCGGCGACCAGGAACATGTGCCCGAGAACCGACGTTTCCGGGATGCGCGGCGTTTGGGACCACCGGGTCTGAAACCGCAGCTGGCCCAGCAGCCGACCGAAATGTCCGAGCGGCGTTTTTTTGCCGGCAAAAAGCCCCTCCGCCAGATCGGACACTCCGCGCAGATCGGAAAAACGGGCCAGACCGCCCGTAAACGAGGATTCGATTTCGAGCAGTTCATCATCCCAGGGATTGTCGCGCTTGATCAGCGAATATTCCCAGCCGCTGGCGTACAGATGGGCCGCGTCCAGGATCCGCCGGGCCGGAGCGTCGCTTTCCGGGACAGCCAGATAGTCGCGAAGCCGCTGCCAAAACGGTTCCCCCAATTCCCGCACGCGCGGTTCGAGCTGCTCGAAGACCCAGCCGGTCAATTGGGCGTAGTGCGCCGGATTGGCTTTGATCTTATAAAACACCGGCGGTTTGATATCGGTAATGACCAGCCGGTAGAGATATTCAAAAAGCCCACCCTCGACGATCTCAAGCCCGAGGGCCAGACGTTCGGCTGGAGCGAGGTGGTCGCTATTGAGTTCATAAAGCATCCAGGCGACCATCATTTTATGAGCCTGTTTGTCCACCTCCACGAGATCCATGCTCCGATGCTTGTCGTTCCATCGTTTCATGAACGATCCGGCAAACAAAAACTGCAAAAGGCTTTTGCGGACGTTGATCATGCCTGCTCCTTCTCGCGTATAGGCTCGCCTAGAAGCCTAGCCTCCCCGGCTCCGGACCGCAACAGGAAGAGCCTCCCGTCGGAGGTTGTCGCCAAACCGGCCAGGACAGACTTGACGTCCGCCCTTTCCGGGAGCATGGTCGGCAATCACGTAGATTTTCGTATCAATCACCGACACGACGAGGATACCGGGACAGGAACGCCTCCCTTTTCAGGCGGCATTCCACTTCCCGGACCAACGGGCATGACCGCTTCGGGGCCGCTGTGGCCACCCAAAAACGGTAACGCCCGCCGGGCCGGGAAGCGCGACAACGGGGCACGGCCGCCCCACATGGCATGGACCAGACTGCATTGGCTTCTCTTTTTTCAATTCCGTTGCAGCACCGATTTTCCCCCTGCCCACGTCGTTTTCCCGCCAGTTTGTCCGTGTCCTGACCAAAAAGGGAGTTGACAATTATGCCCCGGCCGCATACAGGATTCGTCTTTCGAGCAACTCAGAGGAGCCGCCATGAAAACGTTTAGCCCGACGCCCAAAGATATTTCCCATAACTGGTTCGTGGTCGACGCCTCGGACAAGATCCTCGGCCGCCTCGCTTCCGCAGTGGCCGTTCGCCTGCGCGGCAAGCACAAGGTCGAATACGCCCCCCACATGGACACTGGCGACTTCATCATCGTGGTCAACGCCGCCAAGGTGCTCACCACCGGTCGCAAGCTGGACCAGAAAAAATACTATCGCCATTCCGGGTGGATCGGCGGCCTGAAGGAAACTTCCCTGCGCGACATGCTGGCTAAAAAGCCGGAAGAAGTCATTCGCAAGGCCGTTCGCGGCATGCTGCCCAAAAACCGCCTCGGTCGGGCCATGCTGAAGAAGCTCAAGGTCTACTCCGGCGAAGCCCATCCCCACGAGGCCCAAAAGCCCGAAACCCTCGACGTCTAACCCGGCACGCGGAGAACTTTCCAATGAGCGACGAATTCTTTTACGCCACAGGCCGCCGCAAATCTGCCGTGGCCCGGACCCGCCTCTACAAAGGCAATGGCCGTATCCTTATTAACGATCGGCCCTATGATGAATACTTCCCCCGCCCCACCCTGCTCGCCATCGTGCGTCAGGCCTTGGCCCTGGCCAAGTTGGAAGGCCGGTTGGATGTGAAGGTCAATGTCGCCGGCGGCGGCATGACCGGTCAGGCTGAGGCTGTGCGCCACGGCATTTCCCGCGCGCTTTGCACGCTGGATCCCGAACTGCGCGGCGTCCTCAAAAAGGCCGGTCTGCTCACCCGTGACTCCCGTGAGAAGGAACGTAAAAAGTACGGTCAGCGCGGCGCTCGTGCCCGGTTCCAGTACTCGAAACGTTAGTCCCTGCGGCGATTACGAAAGATTGCAAAGCGGAACCGCTCTCGCGGTTCCGCTTTTTGTCGTTGGTCAGGCCTGTTCCCCTTCCCGCAGCAAGTGGTCGCGGCAAAGCCGCATAAATCCGGCCAGGGCCGGATTTATCCATTTGTCCTTGTGCCAGAGCATCAGCACTGCTGCTTCAAGCGGTCCCTCGGACCAGGGCAGGATCGTCAGCGCCCCGGCCTTGACGTCGGCCCGGACGGCAATTTCCGGCAAGACCGTCACCCCAAGCCCCGCTGCGGCAAATTGTCTGACCGCCGCAACGGAACCGCACTCCACCCCGATCGGGGGGAGACACCCCGCCTGGGCCAGAATTCCCTCGAACGTCCGCCGATAGCTGCAATCCGTTGAGGCCAGAAGAAGCGTCTGCTCCCGGATATCCTCCGGACCGATCGCGCCCCGCCCGGCCAGGGGATGCTGCGGCGCGGCCGTCACCACCAGTTGCTCAATGCCGAGACACGCGGACGCCATGTCCCTGGACTGGACTTCATAGGCCAAGACAAAGGCCAGATCGGTCATGCCCCGGCGTAAGTCCTCGGTGAGACCATCAAAAACGCAGGGCAAAAGCCGTAGGCGCACGTTGGGAAACTGTTCCCGAAAATGCCCCACCACGCCGGAAAACCGCATGGCGCACAGCGTCTCCGGCACCCGGATCGTCAACGCTCCCCGCGCGCCGGCCTCCCCGCCCACCCAGGCCCGGGCCTCCTCCTCCAGATCAAGCATCTTGCGCCCATAGTCCAACAGCCGCTGCCCGGACGCCGTGAGAATGACCCGACGGCCCAATCGGTCAAACAGGCGCACCCCGAGTTCCTCTTCCAAAGCCTGAATCCGCACCGACACCGTGGATTGGGCCGCATGGAGGGCTTGACCGGCCCGATTGAAATTCAAAAGCGACGCGACCGTCACGAACGTCTTGAGATCCCGTAGTTCCATAGTCCACCGTTCGGTTGTGGCGATTGTTTCCATCCAAATGAATCATTGGACACGATCCGAAACCATGATGAATAGAATAATCAGATTGAAAAAACGGTCAACCCGGTCCCCAATCGTCGGGAAAAAACCGGAAGACACCCGTCCAGGAGAAATGTCTATGACCCGGCAGGAAGTGGAACAATACGCCTTTGCGAGAATTTCTTCAGGCATGAACTGTGCGGAAAGCGTGCTGCACACCGCCATGAACCAGTGCGGGCTGCCAACGGATGGCACGCCGACACGCATCGCCTCCTGTTTCGGCGGTGGCGTGGGACGGAGCAAGGATGAATTGTGCGGTGCGCTGGCCGGGGGACTCATGGCCCTGGGATTGTGTTTCGGTCGCGACGTACCCAGTGCGTCCTGCGAATTGGCCTATGATCTGGCGGCCGAGTTCCGCGAACGCTTCATCGAGTTGCACGGATCAAGCAAGTGTCGTGATCTTCGCGAATGCTTCGGCGAGCAAATAGAATGGGCGGCCTGCAAGAAACTTGTTGCGGATACTACCGGCCTCCTGCACGAAATTTTGGAAGAACAGCGCAGCCCAGATGAACCGGCGACGAATTCCCCGGCCTCCCCCTTGCCCTCAACGGCATCCAACCCGTAAAAGACTCCAGGCGAACGTTGTCGGGGGCAGGGACCGCCTCTTTTACGGCCCCTGCCCCACTTTTTCGTTCCCCTGGAGATCCCATGGCCGAACACAAACCGCGTCCCAAACTCGTCTTCGCCGACGAAACCGGAAACATTTACGATCATCCCGACCTGGAAATGCTGGTGCGCCGGGGCGATCGCCTCGAACCGCCGCGTCCTGACGAAATCATTCCCCTGCCGCCGGAAAGCGAGCTTTTTTTACTCCCAGGCCGCGACGCCCTGGGGTTTGACCCCGAAACCGGGGAAATCGAACGCCTGGAAGATCGGGCCGTGGCCGCCTTCGTCTGTCCGGGGCACACTCTCTCGGGAACAGCGGCCTACGCTACGCGCGACGGCGCACCGGTCCTGCCACTTTTCGCCTACGGCGCGGTCGGATTTTCCGGGGATCGTTTTTTCGTGGCCGCCGTCAAGGTGGATGAGGACCGCCGGCAGGTCTTTACGGGCATTGCCCAGGACCGCATCATCAAGGGCGCCAGGGCGCTTCAGGCCAAATACCCCAAAAATCGCCTGCTCATGCACTTGGCGGGCTGCGCCCTGACCTCGTGTTGTCCGGCGGCGCGGAATCTGGCCCTCGGGCGTTTTGAGGCCCCCTTGCCCACCTCCCGGGTCTGCAACGCCCGGTGCATCGGCTGCCTGTCGCTGCAAGACCAGGATTCGGGCTTTCCCTCGACGCAAAACCGCATCGATTTCCGACCGACCGCTGCCGAAATCGTGGAAGTCATGCAGGAGCACAGCCGCCATGAGCGCCGGCCCGTGTATTCGTTCGGGCAGGGCTGCGAGGGTGAACCATTGACGGAAGCCGCAGTGATCTGCGAGGCGGTGACGCGATTTCGTCGGGAAGGCGGCCAGGGAACGGTCAACATCAATACCAACGCCAGCTTCCCCGATCGGGTGGAGGCCTTCGCCAAGGCCGGCGGGTCATCGATCCGGGTCAGCCTGTCAAGCGCCGATCCGGCGCTGTACGAGGCCTACTACCGGCCCAAAGGCTACGGATTTTCCGATGTACGGGAGAGCATCAGGCGGGCCAAGGCCGCCGGGCTCTTCGTGTCGCTGAATTTTCTCTTTTTCCCCGGCGTGTCCGATACGGAGGCCGAGCTTGCGGCCCTGGCCGCCCTGGTCGAAGAGTACCGGGTCGATTTCATCCAGCTGCGCAACCTCAATCTCGACCCGGAGCTCTATCTGTCCGTAGCGGCCCAAAGTGGCGTCATGACCGATCCGGCCCGACTGGCTTCCATGGGTCTGCGCAACTTCCGCAAACGGCTCAAAAAAGCCTGCCCCTGGCTGCGCTTCGGCTACTTCAATCCCTATCTGGACGCAGCAGCCGAAGCCTGAGGCGGATCGGCGGAGTTAACAGGCTTTGTCCGGGAAGGACACTTCCACCTGCTCGGCCCCATCCTTGCGGATTTCAATGCGGCCGATGATGTGGGCGTATTCGTGCAGGGCCTTTAAGCGCTGAACGACATCCTGGGCGATATCCGGAGCGACAACCAGCATAAAGCCGATACCGCAGTTGAAAATCTGCAGCATCTCCGGCCAGGTGAGCCCGCCCTGTTCGCGTAGCCAGTCGAAAACCGGCGGCACGTCCCAGGAGCCAAAACGGATATGGGCGGCCACGCCCTTGGGCAAAATGCGGTTGACGTTATCGTAGAACCCGCCGCCGGTAATATGGACCATGCCTTTGATGTCAAAATCGCGCATCAGATTGAGGATGGTTTTGACGTAGATCCGGGTCGGGGCCAGCAGGGCCCCGGCCACGGTCTTTCCGGTAAGCGGAATGGGATCGTTCGGTCCGAGCCCGGATTGGGCCAGGATCTTGCGGATCAGCGAATAGCCGTTGGAATGCGGTCCCGAAGACTCAATGCCGATCACCACGTCGTCGACGCCAATGCTCGACCCGTCGATGATTTTGGCATTGTCCACGATGCCCACGCTAAATCCGGCCAGATCGTACATGCCGTCGGGATAAAAACCCGGCATCTCCGCCGTCTCGCCGCCAAGCAGCGCACACCCGGCATCCTTGCAGCCATCGGCGATACCGGCCACCACGCTCGCGGCCAGATCGACCGAAAGCTTGCCTGTCGCAAAATAATCCAGGAAAAAAAGCGGCTTGGCACCCTGAACCAGAATGTCGTTGACACACATAGCCACAAGGTCAATACCAATGGTACTATGGTTATTGAAGTCGTGGGCGAGCTTGAGCTTGGTGCCTACGCCGTCGGTGGAGGCGACCAGGACCGGCTCCGCGCAGGCTCCGTCGAGCTTGAACAGCCCGCCGAAACCGCCAATATCGGAGATCACGCCTTTCCCGTACGTGCCGGCCACGAGGGACTTGATGCGTGAAACGAGGGAGTTGCCGGCGTCGATATCAACGCCGGCGGCCTTGTAGGCTGCCGCTCTGTCGGCCATGGGTCACTCCTTGCGGAAAACGAAATATGAAACGGTTGATGCTAGTTTTTTTACCACAAAAATTCAAGGGAGGCACGCGATGGGAAATGAAAACCAGAGACGATTCACCCGGACCGCCTACGTGGCCGCACTGCTGCTTCTGGGGCTTTGGGCCGCTCCCCTCGCGGTGCATGCCGACGGAGGCTCCGGACCGTCCACCTACGGACCGCCACCCACGCCGCCCATTCCCGCCGGAGGAGACGACCAGGACGATCCGCCCCGCCGAGACATTCATATGGGCACGGTGGACCATATGCGCATGGGCCGCGACGACCAGGGCAACATCGTCATGGAAAGTGCGCCGCGCCCCAAAAATCCCGACCAGCAGCCGCAAGTTGGACCGTTTTTCATTTACCCGCAAGTAGGCATAGGGCAAGGCCCCCGGCCCATGCCCGGGCAAATGCAGGGCCAAATCGGCCGCCAGGGCCAACCCGGGCGCAACATACCCATGGGAGGCCAGCCAGGTCAAACCGGACAATGGGGCATGTCCGGAGGACAAGGCGGCCAGCGGGGGCAATCCACCGTCCTTGGCACCCCGGGGCAAACGTCCTTTTCCGGCAGCCAGCAGATGGGACAACAAGGCGGGGCTTCCATGGGCAACATGGGTGGCCAGGGCGTGTACTCACCGTCGGCCCGATCCCTGGGCGGCCAGACCGGACAACAAAATCAGGGACTCTCCTTTGGCGGGCAACAACAGCAGGGCCAGGGCGCGTCATTTGGCAGTCAGCAAGGCACGATGAACCAGGGTATGTCCTTTGGTGGGCAGCAGCCAACGACAGCCATGCCCCAGACCTCTGTCCCGACAGGGGACGCATCCCAATCCGAGTAAGGCCAACCCCGGCCTATCCATGGAGGTCGCCATGCATCCCGCCGCACTCTGGAAACCGCTGACAGGCAACCGGGTTTCGTGCCGGCTCTGCTCCCATTTCTGCCGCATCGACGACGGCCGGCGTGGTCTTTGCGGGGTACGCCAAAATGACGGCGGTGCCCTGTACACCCTGGTTTACGACCGGGTGGCCGCCGCCAATCTCGATCCCGTCGAAAAAAAACCGCTGTATCATTTTTGGCCCGGCACCATGACCTTTTCTTTCGGGACCATGGGCTGCAATCTGTCCTGCGCCTTTTGCCAAAATTACGATATGTCCCAACCGCCCCGCCAGGGGCGACCCATTGGCGGCGAGCTGGCGACGCCGGCCGATCTGGTCCGGGCGGCCAAGCAATCCGGCGCTGCCTCGATTTCCTATACGTATTCCGAACCAACCATTTTTTTCGAACTCATGTATGATACGGCCGAACTGGCCCAGGCGGCCGGGCTTAAAAACATTCTGGTCTCCAACGGATTTCAGAGTCGTCAGTGTCTGGAAGCGCTTTCCGGACGCATTGACGCCGCCAATATCGATCTCAAAGCCATGAACCCAACGTTTTACGAGCGCATCTGCGGGGCGAAACTGCGGCCGGTGCTGAAAAATCTGGTCCGCATGCGTGAGCTCGGCTGGTGGCTTGAGGTGACAACACTGCTGATTCCCGGCGCCAATGACGACGACGCGGAACTGCGGGAACTGGCGACATTCCTGGTCCGGGAGCTTGGCGCGGATACGCCCTGGCATATTTCCCGATTTCACCCGGATTTTGCCATGCGGGACACCCCGCCAACGCCGTTGGCGCGCCTTGAACGGGCGTTTGCGATCGGCCGGGAAGCCGGCCTGACCTACGTCTATGTCGGCAATGTGCCGGGAGACGCGCACAGCACCACGAATTGTCCGGGTTGTGGGGCGCGGCTCATCGAACGGACGGGATTCGGGGTGCAGGCCATGCGCACGGTCAACGGCAAATGTGCGGAGTGCGGCCGACTGCTTGCCGGACGCGGTTTGCCATAAGGGATTGCTATCCGAACAAAGTTGCAGTAACCATGCCCCTCTTCGGACGGGGCGTGGCGCAGACTGGTAGCGCGCCTGCTTTGGGAGCAGGATGCCGGGTGTTCAAATCACCTCGCCCCGACCAATTATTTCAAGGGGACAGACCGTATTCGGCCTGTCCCCTTTGTCATTTGGATGACCGGGTTGGACAACCTTTTGGCCAACCGCCGGCTTTCCCTTGTAAAATGGCATATTGCAGGGATGCTGCCGAGTCAGGACAGCACACTTTTTGCTCCACCGCCCTCCATGTGAGACCAAATCAGCAAGCAGGTTGGTCCAGTCGCGATCCCGTGGCCTGTTATCGCTGAACCATTGCGCGGGCTTGCGCTTGGCAATGCGTTTTGCCCTCGACGTTGCCTCGCCCATGGCTTACGAAAAGACATACTCGCGCTTCATGCCGGATCACGGCGAAACGCTCCACGCAATCGGCACACCACACGCCGGAGAGCGACGCCAGCCAAATAGAAGATCTTACCGAAACCCAAACGAGGTCGCCATGCACATGCCGACACATCCAGTGCTCCAGTACCGATGGGCGGTACGAGATGGCCGCGAGGGGAAGATGCTGGTCTATTACGGACTGCGCAACCCGCCCCATCACCAGGAAACGGTCCTGCCCGTGCCGGAGGCCCTGGCCGAGGCTTTGGCCGGGCTTGATGGCACGACGCCCCTGGAGAGCCTGCCGGCGGCCGTGCGCGAAAGCGAAGCGTTGAGCCGACTGGTCGAGCAGGGGATCGTGGTGGACAAGGCGAACCAGCGGCAACCGTCCACGGCCGACCGCAAACAGACCTGCACCCGATGCGTGGCCGACGACCACTTGCTGCCGGGGCTGGAGTTCGATGCCCGGGGCGTGTGCGCTTTTTGCCAGTGCTACGAGCAGGCCGCCCAAGCGGGAGGCTCCGCCGGGCCGTGCAATGCGGTGGACGAGGCCGCCTTGCTGTCCATGGCCAAGGACAACAAGGACTCCCGCTTCGACGTCATGGTCCTTTGCACCGGCGGCAAGGACTCCACCTTCCTGCTGTGGTATCTGGCCAAGAAACTCGGGCTGCGCGTCCTGGCCGCATCCTGGAACATGCCCTACACCAATGACACCTGCCGCCGGAACATCCGCCGCGCCCTGGAATTACTGCCGAATGTCGAACTGGTGGAACGCACGTTGTCGGCAAACGCCTGCCGCGAGGCCATGCGTTCCCAGTTCGGAAACGTGGGCATGCCGTGCCTCTGCCCGACTGTCGCCCACGTGCTGTTTTTCCCCCTCGCCGCCGAGGAACGGATTCCGATGGTCATGCAAGGGGTCGAGGAAGTCCAACTCGCAGTCATGAGCTATGTCATGCGCCGCCTGCAATCCGACAAGGCCCCGGCCCCTGGCGCGGCCCCGTCCATTCGCGAGCAGACCCTCCAGTTTCTGGAAATGACGGCCCAGCCCCCCGAACCCGCCAATCCTTATTCCCTGATGGCGGATTTCCTCCACTACCAGCGCTCCATCCGAAGCGGTCTTGCCCCGCTCTATGGCCCCCTGGACCGACTCATAACCCGGGCCAGGCAGGACGAATCCGCGTTCCTGCCGCAGTTGCTGCGGCTCAAGACGAACACGTTGTATGGTTCATGGCGCGAAACAGCGGAACTCATGCAAAAGGAGATGGACTGGCAAATGCCTCCGGGGCACAAGGGCTTGCTGCACACCAGTTGCCGCATCGAAAAAGTCAAGGATTACTGCCAGTACATGCGTTTTCGCAACATGCGCTCCACGTTTTTCCCGCAATCCATCGTGGAAGTGAGCGCCGGGGTCTACTTCGGGCTGCTCTCCCGCGAGGAAGCCCTGCGGGAGGTCGCGGAACTCGGCTACCACGGCGAACCGGAAGTCATGACCGAGTTGCTGGGCGATCTGGGCATCAGCGACGCCGATCGCCGCAGCCATGGCGAAACCGTCTACTCCCTGTGCGACGACGCGCCGGGATGCCGGGAGTGAACATGGCCAGCGAATTTCTCAACCGGGCCGTGCCTATCTTCACCGAGGACGGCTTGGCGGTTTTGCGGGACAAGGCGGTCGCCTTTGCCGGCCTTGGCGGCGTGGGCGGCGGCGCGTTTCTGGCCCTGGTCCGCTGCGGGGTCAGGCGTTTCCGGCTGGCGGAAAACGGTGTGTTCGACCCGCCGGACATGAACCGGCAGGCGGCGGCCTTTGGCCAGACCATGGGACGCCCCAAGCTCGACGTCTATGTGGAGCTGGCCCGGTCCATCAATCCCGACCTGAAACTCGAATGTTTCCCGGAAGGGATCACCAAGGGCAACCTCGACGGGTTCCTGGCCGGGGGCGACGTCTATGTGGGCGTCATCGACGCGGAAAAAGGCCATGACGTCAAGATGATGACCCCGCCCCTGCTGCAAAGGCACGGTTTGCCCATGTTCACCTGCGGAGCCGTCGGCTTCGGCGCCTTGCTGGTGGCGCACGAGCCCGGCGGCATGATGCCGGAGGAATTCTGGCGGCTCGTGCAGGAGCGGTCCGAGGGCGGCCGGGGCCTGCTCCCGTCATTTCTGAGCGATTTGTTCGATGGCCCGGTCATGGAGCGCATCGCCGAGGGCTGCGCGTCCGGCGTCCTGCCCACCACGGCCATCGGCGGGCTGGCGGCCAACGCCCTGCTGGCCTGTGAAGTCCTGACCTGCCTGCTACGGGGAACCGGGCTCGTGGACCGCGAACCGGTCTTTGCGCCGCAATTCACCATGCTGGATTTTCTCAGCCAGCAACTGGTGGTGGGCGACGCGCGCCCTGGAGCCTGAGGCCCGCTTCCTCGCCTGTCGAGGCCATGGGGCCGCCGGGAGCCTCGCGTCGCGTCCCCAAAACACGCCTGAGGCATTTCGGAGGCAAACACTTAAAGCCATGAGTGTTTCTTAAAAATACGCTCGTATATTTTAAGGGACACGACACGAGGGAGGTGGGCATGGGTCGCGCGGAATTAATCGAACAACTCCGGGAGTCGCACCGGGTGATCGAGCCCGGCCAGGATGTCGCGATAGCACGGTTTCGTCCCGAGGACGCCCTGGGCGTCGCCCTGGCCTATTACGAGACCTACGGCGACGCGTTTCCGCTGGAGCATGTCTACGATCCCGAGGAAATCGTCCGACGCAACGCCACGGACGACCAATATACCGTGGTCGCCCGGACGCCGCGCGGGGAGGTCGTGGGGCTGTTCGGACTGTTTCGCCATGCCCCCAATCCCGACGTCTACGAAGTCGGCCAGCTCATGGTCCTTAAGAGCTATCGGAACAGGAGCCTCAGCACGCAGTTCAGCCAGGTGGCCCTTGAGAGCCTGCCCAAGCAGCTGGGGATAGCCGTGATCTTCCTTGAGGCCGTAACGCACGCGACGATTTCCCAGCGTATCGCCCTGCCCTGGGGCTTGACGTACACCGGGCTCGAAGTGGAATGCATGCCGTCCGGCAGCTCCGTCAAGACAAACGACGCGCCCCGCAACGGCTCGCTTTTCCTGATGTTCAAGTCATTTGACAAGGCCTCCCGCGACGTGTCCTTGCCTGAGCCGTACCGGGCGTTTTGCGAGACGCTGTACGCGCAGCTGGCGCTCCCCCGGGCGTATGCTCCCGCGGCAGCGCTCTCGGGGGATACCGTTTCCAGCCAATTTTTCCTCCAGGAGGCCAGCTTGCTGCGCCTGACCGTGACCCGGGCCGGCAGGGATTTCGGCGAGGCCGTTTCCGCAGCCGAAGCCAAGGCCGACCCTCGAGGCATCATGCAAATCTTCCTGAACCTCGGCGATGCGGCCGCCCCCCAGGCCGTGGAGGTGCTGCGAGACAGGGGATATTTTCTGGCGGGCTTGCTGCCTTGCTGGTTCGGCGCGGACGGTCTGCTCATGCAGAAGGTTTGCCAGGAACCGGACTGGGACGCCATCCAGGGTGCTGACCATCGGGCCGCCGCCCTACGCGACTTGGTTCGCGAAGATTTCTCCCTCGCCAAGTGTCGGAAAACAGGTCTGCCGGATCATTCGGGTGACTGAGGCGGGCCCTTAGGTGGCGAACCAGGCGGCTAACCTCTGGGTAACCGACGTGGGCCGGTCCTGGGTCGTTTTAGCCGAGAAATGTTATCCACTCTTAAAATTTATCAAATTATTTCAATACAAACACCTCATCTTTGCTCTTTTCGGAGCAGGATGCCGGGTGTTCAAATCACCTTGCCCCGACCAGATATTTCAAGGGCTTACGAGTAAAATCGTAGGCCTTTTTTTGTTAAAAATATTTCGGGGTGCAATATGGGGTACAAAAAGGAAGCCCATTGGGCGCGGGCCTTGTGTAGCGCGGCGGGTAGTTTTGTGCACAACGACACATAGTTTTGAATATCAACCCGCCGCACTACAGCAGTGGCAAACGCTTCTGATCTTCCTGCAGGGTGCGGGAACGCGTCCCATGCATCCCAACGGCCCGTCGGGCTGGGTTGAAAGCTCGGTAGCAGCTTTCGGCAGGCGCGCACCAATCCCCCTTACTTCCTGCTCTTGACACTCTTTTTTAACGATATCGGTTAAATAGCAATATCGGCCCCTTCCCGACTTAAAAATTTCAGGCTATGAGAGAGCCGTCCTTTAAAAAAGCAACCACGCTGTCAGTCAGGGAGAAAGAGCAAGATATGAGACACCATATGGCGTTGTCACTCCTGATCATCCTTGTCATGGGCCTGGGACTGGAGTGTCAGGCAGCCCAAAATTCGCAGGCGCAAACCGATCCAGCCCAGAAGCAGACTTCGCCTCTGGCAGGGTCCAGCCAACTTGTACTGGTCGTGGCCGAGGACTGGAATGCGGACCATGCCCGGCTGCGCCGTTTCGAGCGTTCCGAGCCCAATGGGATTTGGCGCCCTGTTGGCGATGACGTGCCCGTGAGCTTGGGGCGAAACGGCTTGGCCTGGGGGAGAGGCCTACATGGCGAACGGCTCTCAGCGGCTCCGGTCAAGGCTGAAGGAGACGGGCGTGCGCCGGCCGGCGTTTTCAGCTTGCCGCGCGCCTTTATCGGCTCGTCCGAGTCCAGCAGCGCGTCGCCCAAGTTCCCCGTGTACCGGGTCACGCCGCAAACCGTTTGCGTGGATACCGTCGCATCGAAATATTATAATCAAATGTTCGAGGAAAACACGGTAACCAAGGACTGGAACAGCGAGGAGCGGATGTTGCGGCCGGACGGCCTGTACCGCTTCGGACTGTTTGTGGATCACAATACCCCGAACGCCCAACCAGAGGCCGGTTCGTGCATTTTCATGCACCTGTGGCGAGGTCCTGGTTCGCCCACGGCGGGATGCACGGCCATGGCCGAACCGAACATGCTCCTTCTTTTAAGCTGGATCGACGCCTCGAAAAAAACGGTGCTGGTGCAATTGCCGCGCGAGGAATTGGTCCGGCTGGCTCCTGTCTGGGGTGCTCCTGAGCTTGCAGCCAATTAAGATCGAAATGAGCGCAGCAAAACCGTCACACACGTCCCAGAGATGTGCCTGCCGGTTTCACCCCTGTTAATGCGACCCGTGACAGAGAGGCTGCGGACGGCCCTCCATGAGACAATCCAGTGGGGTACGCTCCGTCTCACGGAAGCACAGTCCGTTGAAGTTCATGTCAAGAAGGGGTGGCTGGCGCCATATCGACCCTCACGGGTTCATGGCGAATGCTTCATCCTGTTCCGCGAGGAACGCTGCGTAGCTGCGCTCCAGGTGCAGGCTGGAGAACAGGTACACGGTTCCCAGGGAGGTCGTGGTAAAGGAGATGTCCCGATACTCCTCGCCCGCGGCCATGGTCTTGAGAGCGGCTTCGATGACCGCCGGGGCCAGATCGAAAGGCGGCGCCTCGAAGAGTTCCACGAGCACGGGCCTGGGATAATCCCGGGAGTTCGACCGAATGACCTCGGCCATGAGCATCGCCGGAACGTCTTTGCGGTCCAGGATGCGGGCGTACGTGCGGCTGAGCAAGGCCGGGTCGTGGTACATCGTGCGGCCGGACAGGCTGGCCAGGGATGCAATTTCTGGCAGGCCGGACAAGACGGCGGTCACACGCTGGCCGGGATCGGTCTCCGTCCCCGTTCCAAGGCATTCCCCGAAACCGCGCGCCAAAAGCTGTTCCAACACCTCTTCGGCGGCGATCAGCCGCGCCTCGGCGCTGGCCCCGCGCACCGACGCAAGCGCCGCCTGGGCCAGGGTGGGAGTATCGCTCTCGCTCATTTTCCATCCTCCGGTGTGAACCCCATTGCGGCAAGCCTCTCGCCCACGTCGGCAAGCCCGAGCGCGGCGTAGCGCGCCCTGCCGGGTGCGCCCGTCGCCCTGTCCCAACCCATGACTTCATAAAAAAGGTCCATGGCTCGGGCGACGTCGGCTTGGTCCATGCGGATGGTCCCCTTGGTGAACGGCGCTGCGCCTTTCGAATCCTCGAAGACCCACGGCGGCACGAGATCGTGCTTCGTGCGCATGTCCACTTGGCCCATATCCCTGATGGTCAGGGCCCGGTGGAGGGTGAAAATGCGTTCCCCGGCCCGGTCCAGCTCCTCCCGATCAATGGGCCGTCCGGTGGCCAGGCTCAGGAACTTCGACTCCAGGCTGTCGTCGCCCGCATAGCCGCGTTCCCAGCGGGGAGAGGCCACCCAGGGCCCCATCCAGTTGCACACCCCCAGCGCGTCGTGCAGCTCCTTGCGCACCAGGGACCATCTGGCCCGCTTGGCCTTGTAGATGTTGGCCGGGGTATAGTCCCCCGGGGCATCCAGGGCGTCCGGGGAGCCCCAGATCTCCGTGGCCAGCTTCTTCTGGACCGCCAAAGGGAGGCCGTTGCGCACGAAATTCGTGTGGGAATGGCACTGGGCGTCGCGATTGTACTGGGTGTTGATGATCACCCCGCACTGGCCGTCGTCCTCGTTGGCATGGTGTTTGGGATGGCCCATCTTCCAGTAGGTCGTCGTGTGATCGTTGGCCCACTCGTCCTCCGGGATAGACCATGTATCGAAAATCGCACCCGTGCCCCGGCTGAGAACGTCGCCGAGCTCGCCCTGACGGTTGGCGATGCGGGGGATGAGGTCGAGAAGGAAGGCCGGGTCGCCGTTGTCGTATTTGTCCCAGGGGATGGAGGCGTATTCCTTGGAGCCGAGCTTGGTTTTGAGATAGCCGCCCTCGTAGAGCTTGCGCAGATCGCGTTGCAACTGGCCGTAATTGGACCAAACGCCCATGTCGTCAGCCAGATGCATGCCCACCATGCAGGCCTCGATGGCGGCCTCGCCGCCTTTTCTGCCGATGAGCTGCTTGAAGAACATTCGGCCGAACTGCAAGGCAATGCACGTGTTCTGGGCCATGTCCGGGATGCCATATTTGACCGCCACCGACGGCACGCGAAGCATGGTGTGGCACCGGATGGGGCAGGCCGTGCAGCCATTGCCACGCACGGTGTATTTCCAGGCCTCCTCGCCCAGGAAAAAGGCCGCGCTGTTGGTACGGTAGGCGATGCGATTTAAGTCGTAAATATCGCCGGCGAGTTCCACGGGCGGTTTGGCGGCGCCCCATCGCCGCCCCGGCTGACCGACCCAACGGGAGGCCGGATTGTAGTATTCGGCCTGGGGCGTGGGAAAGCTCGGCACCACATGCTGGTTGTTCCCGCCCAGAATGGACAGGTGAAACTTGATCAACTTCTCCCATTCGGCTTTGTCCCCGGCGATGCGCACAGCGCCGCTGCCCTGGACGGCCACAGCTTTGAGATTCTTGGCCCCCATCACGCCGCCCACGCCGCCGGCCGAATGGGAGACGGAATTGATCACCATGCCCATGGGGGCTTGGCTTTCCCCGGCCTGACCGATGGCCGCCACCACGCAGTCCGGCCCCATCTCCTGGCTGAGCTCCAAGGTGGTCCGGCGGATGCCGCTGCCCCAGAGGTGTCCGGCGTCGCGGATCTCCACCCGGGCGTCGCGAATCATGATCCAGACGGGCTTGTCGGCCTTGCCTTCCACGATCAGGGCGTCGTAGCCGGCATATTTGAGCTTGGCCGCGAAATGCCCGCCCATGTGGCCCGAGCCCACCAGGGGTCTGGGCCAACAGGTGGGGAAAATGGTGGTCACGGTGGCGCGGCCGTTGCAAGGCACGCTTGTGCCGACCAGCGCCCCGGTGGCGAACACCAGCTTGTTGGCCGGGTCGAAGGGACCGGTCCCGGCCGGGACCTCGTCCCAAAGCACCCGGTAACCGAGGCCTGCCCCGCCGAGCACCGCTTCGTAGCGCTCGACCATATCCTGGACCCCGATTTTCCCCGTGGACAGATCCACCCGCAAGACTTTGCCGGCAAAACCTCCTCTGGTGGCGACCATGTGTGACTCCTTGCCGATCTCGAACGTTTATTTGACAGAGGTCTTCCCGGCGGGGACATGACAATCCACGCAGGCCTTGGCGCTTTCCGGTGAGATCACGGACAGGCCGGACCGTTGCGCCCCCCCGTCGCGCGTGAGGTCCCGCCAGGGCACGTAGTGAAGCGCCCCGGCCGGGCAGGCCTCCACGCATTTGGGGTGGCCATGGCACAGGAAGCATTTCGTGGCGACTCCGGCTTGTTCGTCGAAAGAGAGCATCCCCCAAGGACAAGCCCCCTGGCACAGACGGCAGCCGACACAGACGGCGGGATCGACCACCCGGGCCCCGGTTTCCGGTTCGACCGTGATGGCGTTTTGGGGACAGGCCGTGGCGCATGGGACCGGATGGGGGCATTGGCGGCATACGCCCTGGAGCACCAGCCCATCGCCCCAGTCCCCATGCATGCCGTCGCCGCCTGTGGGGCCGCTGGGCCCAAAGTGCAGCACACGGGAGATCTTGATGCGGGCCAGAGACGGTTGGGCGCGTCCGTCGTTAAATTCCGTGCAGGCCAGCTCGCAACGCTGGCAGCCTACGCAACGGGTCGGATCAGCCAGGATGATTCCCTTGGCATTGTCCAGGATCACCAGCGGGGCTTGCTCGCCGAAGGCGTCGCCCAGGTCCAGGAAGGCCAAACCGGACAGGGCGCAAACGGACAACTTGAGAAATCCCCGACGGGTCAGCTCGGCCTCCAATCCGGATGCCTTGGCCGCCCGTTCGATCCATTCCGAAGCAATGTTGCAGATCATGCGCATACGCCCCCGCCCCGCGCGTTTCCGGTCTTAGGACCGGGAGGAAAAAAATGCGCGGCGGCACTCTTGACCTCAATCATTCAGTAAAACGCTTTCGCATGGGCGTCCATGGTTACCTGATCTCCACGAATACGCGGGATTTCGGAAGCGGACAGGGTGCGGTCCATGAACAGACAGGCTGCGGACTGTCTCACGTAGGGTACTCCGACAAGGCGACCCGCAACACTTCTGAAACAATCTGCATCTCTTGATGCGGGTTGGATGCTCTGATACCAAAGAGTATGTTCAATGCGCCACATCGCTGCCGGGCATGTCCGGCCCATCAGTGATCCCCCCTTTTAGACCACTCCGACTGACAGCCAGGGAGTGGCTCGTTTGTGCAGTTGCCGTCTGTGGTTTCCTCTTTGATAGCTACGAACTGCTTATGCTCCCGCTTGTCGTGCGCCCGGCGCTCATGGAACTAGGCGGCATCCGTCCCAGTTCACCGGAATTCACGTTCTGGTTTGGAATGCTCTTTTATATCCCAGCCATTGCAGGCGGCGCCTTCGGACTTCTTGGCGGGTATCTCACCGACCGCTTTGGCAGGCAACGAATACTCACGACAAGCATCATGCTGTATGCCATCTCCTCGTTCGCGGCAGGGTTTGCTACGAATTTACCCATGTTGCTTGTCCTCCGCTGCCTTGTTTTTATTGGTGTATGCGTGGAATTCGTGGCTGCGGTTGCCTGGCTGGCCGAAATTTTTCCCGAACCACGCCGGCGGGAGGCCGTACTTGGAACCACGCAAGCATTTTCTTCCGTCGGGGGGCTGCTTGTGGCCCTGGCTGCCGGCATTGCTGCATCGTCGACGCGTGGCCGTCCAATTGAAGTCTTTGGATGGTTCACCTTGCCGCCGATGGCCTTGCCCCCCATTGACATCCCGCATTTCCTGTCCTTTCTCGGACACATCGACAATCCCCATGCCGATTGGCGCTATACCCTTATGTCCGGTCTCCTGCCTGCCCTACCGCTTCTTCTGGTGAGGCCTTTTCTCCCAGAATCTCCGCTTTGGCTGGAAAAACGCCGCACCGGCCGCCTTGAACGACCCAGTGTGGCCGCCCTGTTCTCCCCTAAGCTTTGGCGCACCACGTGCCTGGTCACCAGTATGTTCACGCTGAGTTTCGCCGCTGCCTTTGGGGCCATACAACAAGCTCCGCAGATCGTGCCTGGGCTGCCCGAGACCCAGGCCGCTGTGGCCGAAGCCCACGGCAAACTTCTTTCCGCAGAAGATCAGGCGTCGCTTCGTGTCCAGTGGGCGGCGGCGGGATGCCCCGAGGACGAAATCGAGCAGAGGATATTCTCCGAAAAACGCCGTGTCGCCGGCCCGGTGGAACAGGGAATCGCGGCGCGAGTGACCACTTTTCAGGAGCTGGGGGGAATTGGTGGACGGTGCGCCCTGGCCGTACTGGCGGTATGGATTGTCAGCCGCAGGAGGCTGCTGCGGTTTTTCCTGATTCCGGCGATGGTCGTGTTGCCGGTGACCTTCGCCAGGGCCGGCACCACGAGCCTGAATGCCTTTGAAAGCGGTCTGTTTCTGGCGGGTTTTGTTGTTATCGGTCAGTTCAGCTTCTGGGGGAATTATCTCCCCCGTGTCTATCCACTGCACTTGCGGGGCACAGGTGAAAGTTTTGCGGCCAACGTCGGCGGACGCATGCTCGGATCGTGCTTCGCCGCGCTAACCCAATGGCTCGCCGCCGTCCTTCCCGTCGCCGCCGCACATCCCGCTCGAGTCGCCTACGCTGCTGCCGGGATCGCCTTCCTTGTCACGCTCGGCAATCTGATTGCCTCGCGCTGGCTGCCCGAGCCATCCTCAGAGAACCTGCCCGCCGGGGACGCACACGATGTTTGAAGACGGAGCGACAGCCAATTCGAAAAGACGCGGGAGCATCCCAAGGCCGGCGGTCTCTCATCCATCCCCACTCTCCCGGCTCAGATATTTCATGGCCAACGCTGTCAGCTTTTGCCGGTCGGTCTTGCCCCGGGGTGTCGTCGGCCACTGTTGGACAGCCAAGCATGCCACGGGTACAGACAACGCGTCCACCCTGTCGGCGAGGTAACGGAGAAGCGCTTCGGCACCGGGATCGGGGCTGGTTGTTCGATAAAAGGCCACAGGAACCTGCCCGGCATCGGCATCGGGCACCCCCACCACCACGGCTTCGGCCACGCCGGGAAATCCGGCCAGGATGTCGGCCACCAGGGCGGCGGCCACATTGACGGCATGGCGCACGATGACGTCCCCGGAGCGGCCGAGAAACCAGTAGTCGCCCTCGGCGTCGCGACGCATGAGATCGCCCGTATCGTACCAACCGGTTCCGATGGCCCGATGCGTGGCCATGGTGTCGTTGAAATAGCCGACCATCATATTCGCCGAGGACACGACAAGGCGTCCCGGGCTCCCCCCGGGAACATCCCGCCCGGCGTCGTCCACAAGCCGCAGGGACACGTCGCCCACGGGCCTGCCAACGCAGCCGGGCTTGTCCGTTTCGCTTGGCGTGACTACGGCCACAAGACCTGTTTCGGAAAGACCGTACAGGTTGCAATACGGCCGCCCGCTGATTCGCCGGGCCGCTTCATAAAGGGCTGGTCCCGGCGCGTCGCCGCCGCTGAGCCAAAATCGCAGCCGTGAATGGTCAACCCAGGCGGCGGCCGGATCAGCAAAAAGCGTCCGGGCGTAACTTGGCATCAGCAGGCAATAGCCAGGGCGAGCCTCTCCGTAGAGACGCCAGAACGCCGCCGGGGCCGGCTGCTCGGCCAGCACGACAGTCCCGCCCAAACGCAGCATGGCCAGCACCTGGAACACCAGGACGACCGGCCGGTCGGCACGGAATACGGCCAAAGTCGTATCCTCGGCTGTGACGCCCAGGGCCTGGATAAAGGCTTCCACACGTCGCGCAAGCCGTTCTTGGGTGTGCGCGACGGCCTTGGGCCTGCCGGTGGAGCCGGAGGTAAAAACGAGAAGACAGATCGGGTCTGGCACGTTGCTTCGGGGCGGAGGAGCGGCTGAAGCATGGGTGAAAAAGGAGTCGTATCCGACGGTTCCCGGTTCGGGCCGTCCGAGACAGATCGTCACCGCCAGCCGCTCCCGCGTCTGGGCCGAGATGCCCTCGCCCAACCCGGCGCCCAGGACCAGGCCCCTGGCCCCTGTCTGCTCGATGATCTCGGCTTGCCGGGCCGGGGGGGCGTCCTGCGCAAGCGGAACAAGAACCAGTTCAGCCCGGCAGACGGCCAGGATGACCGTGACAAGCTCGATGGAATTCGGAAGAAGAACGGCAAGCCGGTCGCCCGGGGCAAGACCAAGGCTTGAAAGCCAGGCGGCCAGCTTGCCTGCGTCTTCGACCAGTCGGGCATAGGTGACCTGACGCTTCCCGCAACAGAGGGCCACAGCCTCGGGGCGCTGCGCTGCCATGGTGGCGACCATGCGGTAAAGGGGCATGGAGCACTCCTCGGCATGTTGCCATGCCTTTGTGCCGCCGTAGGCTTTCACCGATCAAGTCCTGACGGCGATTTCACCGAAATGCTACTTCTCCGACAAGTCTGCTGGATCGGTTTTGATATTTTTTCCAATCTGGTTGCGCAAGGACTTGCTGTAGGCAGCCGTCTTCGCTTCGCCAGTTTTGTTGTTGTACTTGAATTTAAACTCAATATCTTTTGGTAAATCGCATTTATATAAACTTGAATTTCCATCTGTCTTTACAGCGACCGGCGTGCAAAAATTTGCCTTCATGTCGGCAAGGATATCTTTTTTATCCCTACCTATAACACGAATAATTCTTGCGTAGTATTTCCCGTCGACAAAAGCATAAGCGATGGCCGGCGAGGCTTTCTGATGCACCGGTAGACGACAAGTTCCTACATAATTATAGTAGGAAACACCTTTTTTTTCCATATAAAACACAAAATTTCCATCATCCATATCACTTAATTTAGAACCGAAATCAAGTTTTCCGCATTCAAATGCCTGGGCCTGCTGGAAACACAAAGCAGTAAAAATAAACACCACAACAAAAATGAACGACCGCATAAATCCTCCTTTGTTTGTTGGACTAAATGAGTTCCAAATACCGCGACAGAACTTTCTCTCTACGAGAAATATCAATTCAGAATTATCCAAGCGTAATACCCATACAGGAGCTTCTGAATGGGAAACAACCTCCAACTGAAACCGTAGAGTTCATACTTCCGCACCGCAGGCGAGAGATCGGGATACCATAACAATATTTAAAAAATCGCATGACCTGCGGTGACAGTCAACAAAAAGGAGGGGGACTCTGAGGGCTGAGGCGCAATCAGCAAGGCTTCACAATTTTTTTGAAGGTATCTCACAGAGTCCCGGCCGCTCCAGACGATCCGTACGACAATCCACACCATACCAGCCAACACCCTGGGCATATTGATTTCAATAAATTGATATCGTTCACTGTAACTACAAGATTTTATTTTCTCTAAAAATGCATTGATGTACTTTATCAGAACGATTGGATTGGTACAGACTGAAAATATTTCACAATATATAATTTATATCTGACTTTTATCAATCAGTATGGAATATACTTCCATCAAGAAATGCTCTATACCGTTACCTATTCTACTCATTAAAACTATTTTTTTCGAGTGTTCTTTGCGCTTTAGAAAAGCGATCTTGAATGCATAGCACCCAAAAACCTCGCTTTCCGTGTCCAGACTCCCTGTGTCTGCTGCAAGACGCGCTTTGCCCTTGGGTATTCAAAACTCTGTGGCGTTGCACACAAAACTACCCACCCCGCTACAGAAGAACGCCTCGTCCCAAAAACAAAGGGTTGCGGCCAGCCATCTCCGGCTGTCGCAACCCTTTAAAATATCTGGTACCCGAGGCCGGAATCGAACCGGCACGCCCCTCACGGAGCAAGTGATTTTAAGTCTCTAAAATCATTCAATTTTTACTATGTGTTACCACAAACAATCAAATAAAATCAAAGAGATGAGTAATCATGAATTTTCTTGAAAATGCACGTTTTTCCAGACCGAGTGGAGCAAAATTGGAGCAAATTGGAGCAACATTTTTTGGCTCTGTAGCGGTCTAGGGTTTCTTGGACAGTTTGGCCGCGAAAGTTAGGCGGCCTTTGTGCCCTCAACCTTCTGCTGTTCCCTGACCTGAGTCGGTGAACGATAGCCATGCCGGCCGATGCGCCACTGCT
>Ga0183100_1000338_pt1 | contig 45530 bp, 45 predicted proteins | sample Biomet2_FD_127789 | JGI IMG/M metagenome (GOLD analysis project Ga0183100, IMG submission 127789) | Microbial communities from bioreactor (seeded with anoxic lake sediment) at LBNL, California, USA - Biofuel metagenome 2 | ecosystem: Engineered > Bioreactor > Anaerobic > Unclassified ... | reverse complement strand
GGGGGGCGGGGGAGGGGGGGGGGGGGCAGGGGGGGTGAGGTCATATGTGCCTATATTACAATAGAATACAGACATTTCTTGATAAATTTTTATCTTCTTATTCAAAACAAGAAAACCTACTCAATAGTTTATTGCAAGATTTCTCTACCGATAAATCAGTATTGAAATGACAAGTAAAAGAGGGAATATACTGTGGCTAAAGCCTTACCGTATAGACCAATGCTCTGTTATCCACGGGCTGAAGCACCGTGGCTATTTAAAGGCAATGGGACTAAATTTTGTAATATAATCTTAAGATTTCTCTGCCAATAAATCGAATCAAAATGCAAGCACCTAACCCATTGCTCGATTATGTGAAATCTAAATTACATTAAATCAAGGTTCAGTTACTCTCCATTCTCCATTCCCAATTGTTAATTGTAATTGTAATTGTAATTGTTAATTGTTAATTGTTAATTGGATTGTTCTTTGTCCGTTGTTTGGTTACCTTTACTGATTAAAATATTTTTGAAGATGTGAATAATTGATGAAAAACCCAATAGTTGTAATTGTAGGCAGGCCCAATGTCGGGAAATCGACATTGTTTAATAGAATCGTTGGTAAAAGAGATGCAATAGTTGATGATTTTAGCGGGGTTACCCGGGATAGAAATTATGGTGAAGCAGATTGGGCAGGAAAATTCTTCCGTTTAATTGATACCGGCGGTTATGTACCGCGCTCTGAAGATCTTTTTGAAAAAGCTATTAGGGAACAGGTTGAAATAGCTGTTGAAGAAGCTGATGCTATCTTGTTTGTTGTTGATTGCCGCGTCGGCCTTACTCCAATGGACCTTGATATTGCTAAATTGCTTCGGGAGTCCAATAAAAAATTCTTTCTTGTTGTTAATAAAGTAGATTCTGAAAATTATGAGGCAGCCGCTGCAGAGTTTTACTCTTTGGGCGTTGATGAAGTCTATGATGTTTCCGCTATCGGCGGAAGAAAAATAGGCGATCTGCTGGATGTTGTTACTGCTGATTTTGATGATGCAACTGATGAAGATTATTTAGATAATAAACTCAGGATCGCAATTGTCGGCAGGCCTAATGTAGGCAAATCCTCCCTTACAAATGCACTGCTTGGTTACGATAGAAGCATCGTAACAAATATCCCGGGAACCACACGGGACAGCATTGACTCATCACTTAAATATTACGGTAAAGATGTTGTCTTAATTGACACTGCCGGTCTTAGAAAAAAGAAAAGAGTTGAAGAAAGTATTGAATTCTTTTCTACAATAAGAACTTTAAGGTCTATTGCCGAGTGTGAAGTTGCTATTGTTATGATCGACTCAGTTTTAGGAGTTGAAAAGCAGGATCAAAAAATAATTGATGAAGCCATTGCCCGCCGTAAAGGTATCATTCTTGCCGTTAATAAATGGGATTTGGTTGAAAAAGATACTAACACTGCAAGGGATCAGGAACTTCTCATTCGGGATAAAATTGGCTCTGTAGATTATCTGCCCATTATGTTTGTTTCTGCCCTTACCAAACAGCGCATATTTAAGCTTATGGACCTTGCATTCCAAATCAGGGAAGAAAGAAGAAAAACTATTTCTACTGCCAAGCTTAATGATGTTATTTTGGAAGAGATTAAACGTACTCCGCCTCCGGCCACTTCTACCGGTAAAGAAGTAAAGATAAAATATGTTACGCAAGCTGCGGGATCTTACCCCGTATTCCTTTTCTTTGCAAACTATCCTAAGGAAATAGCTGACCATTATAAAAAGTTTTTAGAAAGAACAATTCGTAAACACTTTGGATTTAACGGAATTCCAATAAGTCTATCATTTAAAGAAAAAACAAAATGAGTATTTTTACATTAGTAGATCACCCGTTAATAAAAAGAGACGTAACAGTCTTACGAGATGAAAACTCCACTCCGGAAATTTTCAGAAATGCTGTAAGAAGAATTTCCAATATCTTAGCTGTTGAATTAAGCAGGACTTTTCATCTGACAGAAAAGCAGGTAAAAACACCGCTTGAAATAACTACCGGATATGAGCTTAAGCAGGAAGTTGTTTTAGTGCCTGTTTTAAGAGCAGGACTTGGGATGGTGAGCGGATTTATTGATATTATTCCCGATGCCAAAGTAGGGCACATAGGCATTCAGCGAGATGAAAAAACTCTACAACCCATTGAATATTATTTTAAAACGCCCAAAACTATTAACGAGTCCAGGGTTATACTTCTTGACCCGATGCTTGCAACGGGCGGCTCAGCTTTAGGAGCAATCAGCTATCTGAAAAAGAGAGGCACAAAAGAGATTATTTTTGCGTGCTTGGTTGCGGCTCCGGAAGGCATTAGCAAAATAGAGCAGTATGCCCCTGATACTAAAATATTCGGTGCTGCTATAGACAGACAGCTTAATGATAAAGGTTATATCCTGCCGGGTTTAGGCGATGCGGGCGATAGAACTTTTGGTACGCTTTAGGCCACTTCTCGTTTTCTTCCTGGTTTTTGCCTGCGGTTTATCTTTTCCGCAGACGTATCCCGTTAAAGAAGTTGATTCTTTGTTAAAAGCAGGAATCAACTGCATTATCATTCAGAATTATTCAAAAGCCAATGTTATCTTCACTAAATTGGATCATGAATATCCTTCAATTCCTTTAGGTAAAATTTATCTTGCAGCTGCTTCAATTGCAAAATCTTATGACAATGCCGAAGAGTATGATGCCTATTTAATTATGAATAATCTATCCATTGCCAAGGATATGTCTGAGAAGCTTATGGATACTGCTAATGCCAATATCTGGTATCATTATTTTGATGCGCTTGCCATAGGATATCGTGCATATTATAATGCCCTTAACGAAAACTGGGTAACGGCTTTCTCCAGCGGACTTAGCTCTGTAAATGAGTTTAACAACTGTCTGGATATTGATAAAAATTTCTATGATGCACTAATTGCAACAGGATCTTATAAATATTGGCGAAGCAGAAAAACAGAATACTTTAATTGGCTGCCCTTTGTATCGGATGAAAGGGATCTCGGTATCTCCTATCTGGAACACGCCATAGCTAAAACTTCTTATAATACATATCTTGCGGAGTTATCTCTGATATGGATATTTATTGATAAAGGGTTTTATGCTGAAGCCGTAAAAATTGGGGAAAAGTCTGTTCAAAATGCTCCGGAAGCCAGAATATTTAAATGGGCTTTAGCACGTGCTTATGAAGATGTTGATACGCTCAAAGCTGTGGATACATATCAGCAGATCTTAAAATCATATGGCGATATAAACAAGACAAACCATGTTAATGAAGTTGTTCTTAAGCATAAAATTGCACAGTTATATTACAGAATGGGTAAATACAATGAGTCACTTAATTACTGTAATGAAATATTAAGTCTTAAAAAGCTTAACAAATATGCTTCCGAAAGATTAAAAAACAGGCTGGAAAAAGTAAAAAGCCTTGCTGCTGCCATTAAAGAGCATTCTAAGTAAACTTATACCAAATCTTTAATTACTTCTTGACCGTTGCTAATTATAACCCGTCTATCTTAACGGTGCAAGAACCACCGCAAACTCACCCTTAATTGTCTTTTGAGGTAATAATTCAAGTATTTCTGCCGGCGTTCCTCTCCAGGTCTCTTCAAACATTTTTGTTAGCTCTCTGCAGACTACAACATGCCTGTCCGGCATATACTCATTTAATTCGTTTATCAGCTTTTCAATTCTGTAAACGGACTCATAAACAACAATTGTTCTTTCTTCTTCCGCAAGCTCCTTTAGTTTCTTCTGACGGCCTTTTTTCTGCGGCAGAAAGCCCTCAAATAAAAATGAGTCCAGCGGTAATCCGCTGATTGTTAAAGCGGCTGCCATTGCAGTAGGTCCCGGGATGGGTACTATTTTTATACCCTCTTTAATCGCGGCGGAAATCAGCCTCAGTCCGGGATCAGAAAAGCCAGGCGTCCCTGCATCAGAAATTAATGCGGCGCTATTTACCTGCTTTATTCTTGTTATAACATAATCCAGCTTATTCTTCTCATTAAAGGCGTTTACAGAGATCAGTTCTTTGTGGATGTCATAATGCTTTAACAAATTGGAAGATACTCTTGTATCTTCGCAGGCAATAAAGTCTGCTTCTTTAAGTACGTCCAATGCACGGAGGGTAATATCTTTAAGATTACCGATTGGGGTGCTTACAACATATAAAATATTTTCCATAGTGCCTGCAAAGTTGGTTATGTTTAAAATGACAACGGCTCCGTTTTAACAGGGAGCCGGTCATGCAAGTAGTACAATTTATTGTTTTTAATACATCTAAAAATAACAAATCAAAAAATAATTAGCAATTCATTATTTTAATTCTTAGATGACATTAAGAACAGGACTTCCTTAATAATTTTAATGGCCTCATCCAAAGTTTCTTTGGTAACATTCAGGGCAGGTCTAAACCGTATTGATTTTTCACCGCAGCCAAGTATAATAACTTTTTGCTTATAGCATAATTCTCTAAAATCATTTCTTAAATCAGTTGAAGGGAGGTCAAATGCACACATTAAGCCCAGTCCGCGGGAATTTGTAACTAAATATGGAAATTGTTTCTGGATGTCATATAGATTTTCAAGCAGATATTTGCCCATCAGGAAAGCGTTATCAACAAGGTTATCTTCTTTAATTATCTTTAACATATGTTTTGATCTAACCATGTCTGTTAAATCGGCGCCCCAGGTGGAGTTGATTCTGCTGGAAACTTTAAAGCAATTATCCTCAACATCATCAATCCTGTCAGATACACAAATACCGCATACCTGTGCTTTTTTTCCAAAAGAAATGATGTCCGGCTTTACATAATAGTCTGATGCCCAGAATTTGCCTGTCATGCCAAAACCTGTCTGCACTTCGTCAAACATTAATAAAATTTCATTTTCGTCAGCAATTTTGCGCAATTCCTGGAAGAATTCTTTTCTAAAGAAACAATCGCCGCCTTCTCCCTGAATCGGTTCAATAATAATAACTGCAATGTCATCAGGATTGTTTTTAATTGCTGTATGAATTTCTGCAATAGCTTTTTGTTCTGCAGCAATAACTTGTTCTAAATTTTCATCTAACGGGAAAATGATTTTAGGATTGGTAATTCTTGGCCAGTCAAATTTAGGGAAATATTTGACTTTATTAATTTCGGTGTTAGTAAGGGATAGGGTATAGCCGCTTCTGCCATGAAAAGAGTGCTTAAAGTGAATAACCTGATGTCCTTTTTCTTCCTTATAACCTTTCTTAAAATTCTTTTGAACTTTCCAGTCAAAAGCAACCTTTAAGCCGTTTTCAACAGCCAATGCGCCGCCCGCAACAAAAAATAAGTACTTCATATATTCAGGCTTGGCAATTTCGCCAAAAGTTTCTACAAATTCTGCCATGGATTTTGTATAAACATCTGCATTAGAAGGTTTATTTATTGCACAAAGAATAAGTTCATCTATTACGTTTTGTCTTAACATTTTGGGATGATTCATCCCGAGCGGATTTGAGGCAAAGAAAGTAAATAAATCCAAATAATGATCGCCGGTTCTGGCATCCACTAAGTATGGGCCGTGACTTTTTTCAATATCCAGAACGATATCAAAACCGTCAACAAGCATATATTTTCTTAAAGTACCATGTACATCATAGTCTGAAAGTGTAGATATTTTTTCGGCGTCCGTAATTTGATTTTTTAAAGTATCCATTGTAAATCTCCTTCTCTTGTGATAAATTATTTCTTTAAAAAAGAAATAACATAATTATAAAATATTATTTGATAATTTTAAGGGAACCTGATATGAACGGGCGTAAGAAGGGGAAGTTTATTGGAAAACGTTTTCAAAGCGGGAGATGAAATAGCTCCGCAGTACTCTGAATCCTGTAATTCTATGGAAATTTTTCTTTATCATATTCAAATTATTTATTATTCAACAAGTTATTAAGAATCTGCAAAATATGCAATTCATATTTTGTTCTAGAATGATAAAATAAAAAAAGTTAATTAATATTTAAGAAGTTTACCCGAAGGTTAAAATTTCCGAAATCACTTTTACTTTTATACTTCAAAAATATTATAACTATTGTGTTCTTACTTTCCCAACTTATATAAGACTAAATTATTTAGATTTATTACTTCAGTTTTTGAAAAGCCGATTTCTTTAGCCAATGATACTATAAACTCTGATTTAAGGCGATGCTCTAAAGGGGGCCCAAAATCTTCAACTAAATATTTCCACTCCAGAATAGCAGTTCCTATCTTAACTACTCTGTAAGTCTCAGAGAGAGCTTTTTTATAGTCGTTTACTTCATGGAAAACTAACCCCATAAAAGCTAAATCAAAACTATCATTAGGAAAAGGCAGGTCTTCTGCTTCACCAGTTTCAAACAAGGTTTGAGGCAAATACTCTTTTGCAGCATCAATCATTTCCGGGTTTATGTCAATCCCTACAACGTGGATACCCTTTCTAGAAAATTTTTCAGCAAAAATACCGCTTCCGGTTCCAATATCTAAAATTGATTTTATGTTGCCTGTAATAACAGCAGCAGTAACATTATCAGGTTCCAGAAGTGCAATTCTTTCAGGGGAGCGTAATCTCTCCGCATTTTGGTTGTATATTCTATCATTATCCATTTTATGCCTTATTCAAAATATAGAACAAATAAAATTTATTATTTAGTAGCAGAAAACAAAATTAAACCAACCGCAAAATAATAAAAATTGATGTGACTATTGTGAACTGTTTATTATGTCAACCGTGAAAATCTTTTATTTGAGGAGGGTATGTCGGCTCCCAAAGCAAAATATACAATTGCCCCTAAAATTAAAGAAAAAAGAATTATTTGCGGCTTAAAAATTATATCACCAAAAAATCGGTTAACAGGAAAAGACATAAATACACCGCCCGCAACAATTGTTTTTATGGCAATCCACTGGTATAATCTTAACCCTCCTATAATTTTTGTCTGAGGCTCACCCCGCAGAGCTTCTTCAACAAATCGCCCCAGCCCTGTAAGTACCAGGTAAGTGCCGGTAATAACGTTTACATTAGAGTCTATTAAATAGAGCTTAATCAGAATAAAAAATATTACAATATTCCATAATATGGAGTAGACCGGTGTCGGATGTATATATTTACCTCCCAAATCGGATAACCTTGTTACCCTTGAATGAGGGTTGTTATATCTAATTCCAATTGCTTCATTTGCCGGCTTACCATGGCAGCATCCCTGTATCAGGCATCTAAAACGTCCAAATGATTGTATTACCGGCCCCGCAATTGCAAATGCAGCTAATATTTGGAAAGTATTGTCATAGAAAAGTCCGGAAATTATGGCTCCAAAAATTATCCCAAGAACTCCGCCATAATATCCATAAGGACGCAGAAGAACATTGGATCCCTCAACCAACTGAGCCCATAATGCCGCTCCGATAACTCCGCATATGGCAGTAATAAAAATACTGCTGCTGTTTTGAACTCCCATTAGTGTGTAAACAATTATAATGCCGAAAAATACTCCTGTTGCAGCCCATAAACCGTGGTTAATCAATCGCAATTTGCCAATATACATTTCTTTCCATGAATCTGCAATTTCTTCAGCAGCTTCACGTATGGTATTCCATATTGTTACTCTTTCAGAAATTAAATAAAATACTATAATTCCCATCACCACATCAAGAATTGTGTGTGCGCCTGTTGTAATGCAGCTAATACTTACTGCAATTGCCCATAAGTATAAGCCAATTTTAAATATTTTGTTCTTACCGAAGAACTTAGCACAAATAAATGCCCATATAACATGGAAAGAGGGGAATGAACAAACTGGTTTATCAAACCTTCTCTCAAGATTTATTAAATATCCAAAAAAAGTTTTTTCTTCAAATTCTCTTGGAACGGCTGCCACAGTTAATATTACATAGATGTATGTGCATACAAGTATGGAAATCAATACAAATTGTGAAAAGTTTCTTAACTCATCTTTTTTTCTAATAAAAACCGGAAATAGAAGTACGGCCGGATATATACTTATATATATAACTTCTGTCCACTCAATTACAGGAATATTTTTTTCAAATGAAAAATTAAGTGTCAAAGCATTTACTGATTGTTCCACATATTGAACAATTTCATAGCTTAACAACCATGGTAGCAGCACAAGGGCATAAACTCTAAAGTAATCCAATGCAGTGGCCGGAGCATCTTTTTTGTTTGGTAGTTTTAATATGCTTTCTATCTTTATATTTCCAAATCTGTCTTCTATTGATTGTTTTTCATAACCAAATACCAGGGCAATGCAACATAAGCACATTGTAGGAAAAACTACCCAAACTCCGGAAGGTGATTGAAGCAGAAGGGAAACAGATAGAACAATTACACAGAATCCGGTATAAATAGGGTGGGGCATTAAATGATAAACACCTCGATCCACAAGCTGCATCGGTGGAAAAGCATTCATCGGAAGTCCCCTTCCATATATAATTAAAGTAACCCATCCCCCAAATAATAAGCAGCATCCTGCAACTAATAGCAGGTATGAGATCTCCGGGATATCAGGCACCGGAAATCCAATATAGCTATCCATTCTTTTAGCCCACATTATAAGCAAAATTGGCAATACAACAATGAATAATGCCCCATACAATATTTTCCATATTGTACTCTTTTTCACTTCCATTTCACTTCTTCGTGAATTACATATCCCTCATCAATTCTTCCATCAATTAACAGACTGCCTTTACCAAGTATTTTAGTTTCAAATATTGGGAACCCCGTCTTCGGAAGTATTTTACTAAGTGACGGCATTGTATTTAGCAGTGAAGACACAATGTTACCTTCTCTTAAAATTGCCGTATCCTCAATTTTGAGTGTTCCCCCTTTAAACTCAATTTTATTCAGTGAAATGTTTACCGGCTCCAATTCTTTGCTGTTCAAAAAGATAAGAATTTGTTTAAAGTCACCATCCAGAAAAGTCCATACTAAAGAGTTGTTTTCCGAAGTAAATCTTCCCCAGTTAAGATAGTCGAATTCAAATTCCCATGGAAGTATATTGGTTTCCATTTGTTCGGCATATCCCAAAGCGTGTTGTACTGATGTGCCGGTTATAATTTCAACCCGTGAGAGCGGTTGAATGCAATTCCAGTTTATAAATTTATCATTCTTCTCAAAGATGGGTATGTTTATAGGTGCTTGTTTTCCCAGCCATTTTACTGTTTTATCTTTTAGGAGGCATGTTATTGTATTCTCTTCAACCGTAATTTTACAAAATTTATTATCCCAATTAGTCCGTTCGGAAATGTGCAAGTCTTTTCTCTTTAATTCACTGCTGTGGTGATACTCAAAGGGGCCAAATCTTAGGCTGCCGTCATATATTATTGAGGCGTCAAGGTTCTGTGTTACATAATCAAGATACCATTTTTTTACGTAAAACTCAGGCATAAAAAGTTATCTTTCAAATATTATAACAACCACTAAAGCTTCACTTACTTTATACAAAAAAAGTAACCGGAGAAAGTCTTATAACATAAAATAAATATAATTAAAATCTTAAATAAATTTATATCTGTTTTGTCATATTTCCTGTGACATTTGTAATGCTTGACAAGTTCGGCACTTTAATAACGTTCAGTTATTTTGTTTATACAGCATTAAATGGAAAAGGACATTTGCGCACTTTAGTAATATATTTTCTTATTATAAATCGTCAGGTAATCAGCCATACGGAACCGTGAGGGCCCCTAAAACTTAAAATACTAAATCAGGGGATTGCATCTTGCTAAGTTCCCATGTTCTGTTAACTTATTGAAACAAAATAGCTTAAAGATAAGAGCCCAATTGCCGGAGGTCAATAATACAGTATTTTTAAAAAAAACTTGCATTTCTCTTTCGTCTGCATTAATTTTGATCTAACAATGTTAGAAAATTTATCTTAGGTATTATGTCACACTTAGATAGAAAAATTAGAGAAAAAGAAGCCGTAAAAAACAGCATCTTTTGCGCTGCCAGAAAAATAGCTTCAAAAGAAGGCTGGTCGGCTGTTACTATTAGGAAAATTGCTGATGCAATTGAATATACGCCTCCGATTGTATATGAGTATTTTGATAGTAAAGAGGATTTGTTTAAAGAACTAGTATATCTCGGTTTTAAAATTATACGCGATTCTATTGAGAATATTAAAAAACAAGCTACCGCACCGAAAGAGTTCCTTTCGCTACTGGCTTTAGGCCAATGGGACTTTGCTTCAAATAATCCTGATTTGTATCAGCTTATGTTTAGCATTGAAAGACCGGTTCCAAACCAGGAAATGACCGAAACTTTTTTAGCAATTAAAGGCGCCTTTCTTGAACTTGCTAATAATGACGAGGAATTAACTTTGGAATTAATGATTAATTGGGCTTGTATGGTCAACGGCTCTATATCTTTTATTATGCAAAATCCTCCTCCAAATAGAAAAAAAATTCCGTGGGCACCAAGAGACTTATATTTTAAAATAATCAATCGTTTTTTAAATAGTATAAAGACCTTTTTGCCATAAAATCTAACATAGTTAAATAGTATTAATAATATATAATAAAATTATTTTCTGATAATTTTATATGTGTTTTTATAATTTTTTGTTACAATAAATTCCTTTAACTTATGAATATTATCAAATCTCTTATAATTGCTATGTGCGTTATGCAGGCAGGCTCTTTTGCGCAAACGTACACACTAAAACAGTGTCTCAACTATGCTGTTAACAATAACGGCAATATTAAAATTGCCAATTTGAATACTGAAATTGCCGGTAAAAAAATACAAGAGACTATTGGCTCCGGACTTCCGCAAATTGACGGTTCTGCTGCGTGGACTAATAACCTTTTGTTACAAACTACCATGCTGCCCGGTGAACTTATGGGGCGGCCGGGAACTTCTGTACCTGTAAAAATGGGCGTTAAATATAACTCATCTCTTGGCTTAACTTTAAAACAGAAAATTGTCGATCCATCTTTCTGGCTTGGACTTGAAGCTGTTCAAATTGCAGATTCTTATGTAAACCAGAATTTACAGAAGACCTCTGAACTAACTAATTATTATGTCTCCAGTGCTTTTTATCAGGCAGCCATTGCTTTGCGTCAAATGAATAATCTGAAAAATGTGCTTGCCGCTTCTGAAGAAACTCTTCATTCTACTGAATTAAGATATAATACAGGTGTTATTAAGCAGGTTGATGTGGATAAAATCAGAGTTAGTTATAATAATACAAAATCCAAATTGCAGCAGGCAGAGTTAACTTACAAACAGGCCTTAAATAATCTTAAATATCAAATGGGGCTGCCAATGGATGAACCTTTGTCCTTGTCTGACTCTCTGTCTGATAAAAATTTCATTGTAGCTGATGCTGATGATTCTTTTAACTTGCAGAACAAGATTGATTATCAGATGCAGCTTACTAATTTAAGAGTTGCTGAAATTCAAAAGAAGCAAAGTGTTTTTGCTTATCTGCCATCTTTATCATTTAATGCTTCATATGCTTATATCGGAATGGGACAGCAGTTTTCTATTCCCAAAAATAACTGGAACTCAAGCGCTTCAATAGGTTTATCGCTAACAGTGCCTATCTTTTCAGGTTTCCAGCGCTATACCCGTGTTGAACAAAACGAGCTTTATGTTAAAATTGCTAAGGAAAATCTCAATTTAACTGATCAGTCCATACGTTCTGATTTGTCTAATTATAGCCTGCAATTCAGAAACGCTCTTGATAATATAAAGAATGAGAAGGATAATTTATCTCTTGCTGAAAAAGTTTATAAAAACACACAACTGGACTTCCAGCAGGGAGCAAGTTCTTCACTGGATGTTGTGCAGGCTGAAAGTTCATTAAGAGAAGCACAGAATAGTTATTTCAGCAAATTGCTTACTCTCTATATTGCAAAGCTGGATCTTGAAAAATCAAAAGGTACATTAATTCAATTTATTAATAATTTAGAATAAAAACGGATATGAAAAAAAAATTAGTAGTTATAATAACTGTTATAATTTTAGTTGTGCTTGCCGCAGTTCGGCTGGCAAGTAACCATAGTAAAATAAGTGAAAGAAAAACCTCTTCCGGTATATCCAGTCTTGTAGCTGTTGATGTATTCAGTGTAAGAAAGATGGATATGAGTAAATCAATTTCAACAGTTGGCACATTGAATGCTTATCAGCAGTTAGATCTTGCGGCTGAGTCTCAAGGCAGAATTACATCATTGAATTGTGAAGTCGGGCAGACAAAAGGTAAGGGAAGTGTGATTGCCACAATAGATGATAAGGTGAAACTGTTATCTGTCGAATCAGCAAAAATATCTCTGACTAAAGCATCAAAAGATCTTGCACGTATTGAAACTCTTTTTAAAGGCAATACTTCCAGCCAAATGGAACTTGATAATGCGCGTACTGCTTATGAAGCTGCCGTTGTTCAGTTACAGCAGGCTGAAAAACAGCTTGCCTATACAAAAGTTACTTCTTCAATAAACGGTACTATTGTTAAAAAACTTGTAGAAATTGGTTCTTATGTTAATGTCGGCAACCCGATTGCTTCCATAGTAGATGTTTCCAAATTTAGAGTTAAACTAAATGTCTCTGAAAGTAATGTTAATGAGTTTAGAGTAGGCATGGTTCCGGATATTACTACTTCTGTTTATCCGGATGCAGTTTTTCACGGGAAGGTTACTTTTGTAAGTCCTCAAAGCGATGATGCCCATAATTATCCTGTTGAAATAGAAATGCCGAACAATTCAAAAACACCTCTAAAAGCCGGTATGTTCGTTTCTGTTTCTATGAAAATTTCGCTTCCGGCAAACTCGCTCTATATACCTCGTGAGTCTTTGGTGGGTAGTATTCAGGATGCAAAAGTATATGTAGTTCGTAATGATAAAGCAATGTTACAGAAAATTGTTGTTGGTCAGCAGTCTGAAAGCTATCTTCAGGTTATTTCAGGCCTCCAAGAGGGTGATCAGGTTGTAATGAATGGTTTAGTAAACCTCTCTAATGACAAATCTGTTAAGATAATGAATAAGAAATAGGAAACAATATGGCGTCCATTACTCAAATATCAATTAAACGCCCTACTCTGGTAGTAGTGGTTTTTACAGCTCTTACTTTGTTGGGCATTATGTGTTATACTATGCTCAAATATGAATTATTCCCCAAAATGGATGTACCCTACGTTACTGTAATTACACAGTATCCGGGGGCTTCAGCCAATGAAGTGGAAAATTCTGTTACTAAAAATTTAGAAGATGCTCTCTCTTCATTAGAAAGAGTTAAGAATATGTCTTCAAGTTCAGCGGAGGGTGTCTCTACTATTGCTATTGAATTAGAAGCAAATACCGATGCATCTCAATCCCTTCAGGATGCACAGCGGTTGGTAAATGCAGTTCTGTATAAATTACCTGATGGTGTTAAAACACCTTCATTCCTTAAGTTCTCTACGGATGATATTCCCATTCTTAAAATAGCTGTAGCCTCTAATTTGCCGTCTACACAGTTGTACCAGATTACAAAGGATCAAATTAAAGCCCAGCTTGCTAAAATAGACGGCGTTGGTCAGGTTACTCTTATCGGTGGTGACCAAAGGCAGATAAATATCAATATAAACAAAGAAAAACTTAAAGCGTACAATCTTTCAGTAGCTCAGGTTTATCAGGCTGTAAGCAATTCTAATGCGGAATATCCTACAGGTAAACTGGAAAACAGCTTATCGCAATATACAGTTCGTCTTTCGGGTAAAGTTGTTTCTCCGGAAGTTTTGAACTCTGTTACCATTGCAGTTACTTCATCAGGCAGCACTATTAAATTATCAGATGTGGCCGAAGTGAATGACGGAACAGCCGAAGCTTCAACTCTAAGCAAAATAAATGGCAATAGCGCTATCGGTATGGTTATCCAAAAGCAATCTGACGCAAATTCTGTTAAAGTATGTAAGGACGTTAAAGAACAGTTGGCTAAGCTTGAAAAATTTTATGCTTCATCAAATGTAAAATTTTCTATCGCTTCTGATAATTCTGTCTATACTCTGGAGTCTGCAAATGCGGTTATGGAAGATCTTGCTCTGGCAATTATTCTTGTTGCCATTGTAATGTTTTTCTTCCTTCACAGTTTTAGGAATTCACTTATTGTTCTTGTTTCTATTCCTACGTCACTATTTTCTGTTTTTACAGCTATGTATATTTTCAATTTCTCATTGAATATGCTTACCCTGATGGCTTTGTCATTAGTAATAGGTATTCTTGTGGATGACTCCATAGTTGTGCTTGAAAATGTTCACCGTCATCTTAGCATGGGTAAAAACCGCATGGTAGCTGCTCTTGACGGAAGAAGTGAAATAGGATTTACCGCTGTGGCTATTACTATGGTGGATGTGGTTGTTTTTGTTCCTATGGCTTTAATAAGCGGTATGATAGGCAATATGCTTAAGGAATTTTCATTAGTTGTTGTATTTTCAACTTTAATGAGCTTATTTGTTTCATTTACGGTTGTCCCTTTATTGGCAAGCCGTTTTAGTAAAATTGAAAAATTAACCCGAAACACTATTTTAGGCAAGCTTGCTCTGGGTTTTGAAGACATTTATCATAAAATTGTTGAATATTATGAACGTCTTCTTAAAAAAGCTTTGGGACACAAAAAATTAGTTTATGCTTTTGCCGGGGTATTAATTATCGGTTCTTTTAGCTTGGTGGTTTTGGGATTCATTGGTTCTGAATTTATGCCTACGGGTGACCGTGGTGAATTCATTATCAGTATCCAGGGCGACCAGCAGAATACTCTGTATAAAACCAACTTAATTACTCAGCAGGTGGAAGACATTTTGCGTAAGAAACCTGAAATAGTTAAATTATTTTCTAATGTGGGATATTCCAGCAGCGGTTCGATGATGGGCAGTAACCAGACAGAAAAAGCTGAAATTACTGTCTCATTGGTCCCTAAAAATGAGCGTAAACAAACTGTTCAGGAATATGCATCTATGGTTAAAGCCGAGATTCTAAGTGCTGTTCCGGGCATAAAAGTTGCGTCTACCCCTGTTTCAATGGTCGGTAATGCTGATCAAGCTCCTATTCAGATACTTTTACGCGGGCCTGATGTTAATAGTTTATATAATACTGCTGACTCAATTATGGCCATACTTAAAACTATTGGGGGTACAAATGATATTGAACTCTCTGTTGATAAAAGTAAACCTGAAATGCAAATTAAACTTGACCGCGATAAAATGGGAATTTTAGGTATTTCAGTTGCTGATGTTGGTAATACTTTGCGTCTGGGTATTGCAGGAAATACTGACCTGAAATACACCGAGGCAGGGAGTGACTATGATATCAATGTTCAATTTGATGAAGGCAACAGGCAGAAAATTGAGGACATTGGTTCTCTTACGGTTTTGAATAATAAAGGTAAATCTATAGAGCTAAGAGAATTTGCAAATATTTTTCAGTCTCTTGGCCCAAGCAAGTTGGAAAGATATAACAGAATTTCTTCTTTAACAGTTAAAGCTTCTGTCTTTGGCCGTCCTGTTGGTACTGTTGGTTCTGAAGTACAGCAGGCTATTAAGCAGAAAATACATACTAATGGAGTTGATATATCTTATATCGGACAAATGCAGCGTCAGGCAGATGCTTTCGGCAGTTTGTTTACTGCTCTATTTGCAGCCATTCTTGCAGTTTACTTAGTAATGGTTGCTCTTTATAATTCCTATCTATATCCTTTTGTAGTATTATTCTCTATTCCTGCAGCAGTAATAGGCGCTTTGTTAGCCCTGGCTCTTACTGGTGAAACTCTTTCTATCTTCTCTTTCATCGGATTGATTATGTTGGTCGGTCTGGTAGCTAAAAATGCTATTTTGATAGTTGACTTTACTAATAAACTTAGAGAATCCGGTTTGCCGATTATAGATGCGTTAGTAGAAGCCGGCAAGGAACGTCTTAGACCTATTTTGATGACAACCATTGCAATGGTCTTTGGTATGATTCCGTTGGCAGTTTCTAAAAGTGCCGGTGCTGAATCCAAAAATGGATTGGCCTGGATTATCATTGGCGGTCTTTTAAGCTCGCTTATGTTAACTCTTGTGCTTGTACCTTCAGTATATTTAACAATGGAAGGTTTTAAAAGCCGATTTACGAAAAGATTTGTAAAGAAGAAAGTTGAGACTGATATTGTTGCGGTTGATGCTCAGTAAATTACCTCAATAGTGTATCTAAATGTTAATTGCAGATAATGTTTAGATAATTTGGAATAAAAAAACCGGATTCTCCATGAATCCGGTTTTTTTTATTAAGTAGTTTTAACTCTATTTACAAATTAGCCTTATTTCCTTTTTTTTTCAAATGCTGCATATAAAGAAGGAATTAGGAAAAGAGTAAGGAACGTAGAAGTAATTAAACCTCCAATTACTACAGTAGCCAGAGGTTTTTGAATTTCAGAACCGGCACCGCTGGAATAAACCATTGGCAAAAGACTGAAAATTGCAATTGATGCAGTCATTATAACGGGTCTTAATCTATCTTCACTACCTCTTTTAATGGCCTCCTGAAGTTCAATTCCTTCTTCTCTAAGCTGTGAAATCCTTGAGACAAGAACTAAACCATTTAGAACAGCAACTCCTAAAAGGACGACAAACCCAACTGAAGCCGGGACAGATAGATATAAACCTGATATCCAAAGAGAAAATATCCCGCCGATAAGTGCAAACGGAAGATTGCAAATAACAAGTAAAGAAAGTTTTAGATTTTTAAACGATAAAAATAGAAGTAACAATACTAATGCAATTGCAGCCGGTCCTATTATCATTAGCTTGTTCATTGCACGTGTTTGATTCTCGAACTGTCCCCCCCATGTTAAATAATATCCGGTAGGAAGGGTTATTTTTCTTTTGATTTTTTCTTTTGCTTCTGCAACAAAGGAGCCCATATCTCTTCCCTGAACATTTAATTCTATTCCTATTCTTCTAACACCGTTCTCACGGCTAATTTGAACAGGTCCTTCGCCTAAAGAAATATTTGCTACCTGGCTCAAAGGAATTTTTAATTCCTCTGAGTTGGAAACCAAGATGTTTCCTATTGATTCAACCGAGTTTCTATTTTCCTCAGGCAGTCTCACCATAATTTCAAAGCTTTTGTTATCTTCATAAAGTTTGCCTGAGGATTTCCCGGCAATTGCTATTGAAATTATATTCTGAATATCACTAATATTTAAACCGTATCTTGCAATTTTATCTCTTTGAATGTCTATAGTAAGATACGGTTGACCGGAGATTTTTTCCGGTGTAAGATCGGTTGCCCCTTCAATTGAAGATAGGGCTTTAGAAATTTCATCGGCTTTGGATTTTAGAATTTGAATATCATCTCCAAAAATTTTAATGATTAACATTGCTTTAGTTCCGGAAACAAGTTCATCTATTCTGCATTGAATTGGCTGACTAAAGCTAAAACCAATGCCGGGGATTTTAGATATTGAGTCTCGCATTTCATTAAATAATTCTTCTCTGCTGATATTCCGAGCCCATTCTTTTCTAGGTTTAAGCACTCCGACATAGCCCGTTTTATCAACACCTCTTGTATCAAGAGCAACTCCAGTTTGACCTGTTCGGGAGACAACGGTTTCCAGTTCAGGGAACTTTTTAAGTTTTTGAGCAATTAGTTTGTTTATTTCAACTGCTGTATTCGTTGATACACCGGGTAACAAAGTAACATCCATATCGAAAGAGCCTTCATCCATTATGGGAATAAACTCTGTTCCCAGATACGGTATTAGAAGAAGGGAAAAAATTAAAGCAACAACAGCAGAGCCAAAGATCAGTTTTTTTCTTCTAAGGAAATACTCAAGCATAGGCGTATAGTATTTCTTTAGAACTCCCATTATCCAACTTTCTTTTTCAGGTTGGGCTTTTAAGAAAATGGAACAAAACACAGGAATAATAAAAATTGAAAGAATAAGAGAGGAAAGCAGTGCAATTGTGACTGTCATTGCTAAAGGAGTAAACATCTTTCCCTCGATACCTTCCAAAGATAAAATAGGAATAAAAGTAATTGCAATGATCAGTTCGCCAAAAATACTTGGTTTACGTACTTCCAATACAGATTTTAAAACTGTAGCAATATTGTTTTTTTCATTGCCGTTTTCACTTAGATGTCTTTGAACATTTTCGACTTGTATAATAGTTGCGTCAATTATCATTCCTATCGAAATAGCAAGACCTCCCAATGACATAAGATTGGCGCCTATTCCAACCAATTTCATCACAATAAATGTGGCTAATAGTGAAAGGGGGAGGGCAAGCAGCACTACAAAAGATCCCCTAAAGCTTCTTAACAGTAGGTACAAAACCAATAATACCAGTATTGCACCTTCAATTAGAGCCCTATCAACCGTGTTTACACTCGCTTTAACTATACTTGATCTGTCATAATAAGGAACAATTTTAATCCCTTGAGGTAGGATATTACTTTCATTTATTTCCTTTACTCTTTGCTCAACTCTTTTTACAACCTCACCGCTGTTTTCTCCTTTCAGCATCATCACAATTCCGCCAACACATTCCTTGTTCCCGTTTATCATAGAGGCGCCTTGGCGTACTGCCTGACCGGATTTTATTTCTGCAATATCTTTTATGTAAACCGGTACACCGTTTGAACTTTTTAATACAATATTTCCTATATCCGAAATATTCTTTATAAGTCCGACACCTCTAACAATATATTGGTCGGAAAATCTCTCCAATTGATTTCCGCCAACATTTTGATTATTGTTCTCAATTGCCGAAAAAACATTGTCAACATTAAGATTGTATTTTAATAATTTATCTTGAGAGACAATAACCTGATATTCCTTAAAATAGCCGCCAAAAGAGTTTATTTCGTTTACACCCTGCACACTTTTCAATAACGGGTTAATTGTCCACTCTTGTAATGTCCTAAGATCGGTTAGAAATTCAATTTTCTTAGCAGAGTCTTCGGGAAAATGTCCTTCAAGTGTAAACTGGTAAATTTCGCCCATGGCAGTAGCGATTGGACCCATTGAAACTTCTACATCTTTTGGAACATTCTCTTTTGCTTCTGCCATTCTTTCAAATACTAATTGACGGGCAAAATAAATGTTAACGTTATCTTCAAATATTATAGTGACAATCGAAAGTCCAAATTTGGTCACAGACCGCATCTGCTTAACATTAGGAAGACCCCGCATCGCCATTTCAATGGGATATGTTACAGAACGCTCAATTTCAAGAGCAGATAAACCATTTGCATAGCTGACAACTTCAACCTGAATATTTGTAACATCCGGGAAAGCATCAACTGGCAGAGATATATAAGAGTAAATCCCTAAACCGACAATAATGAAGGAAATAAAGACTATCAAGCTTTTTTGTTTTAGGGTTAATGAAATTATTTTTTCCAGCATTTTATTCTCCGCTCTCCAGCTCTGATTTCATTAGCTCAGATTTTAAGAAAAATACTCCTTTAATTGCAATTTTTTCGCCTTCTTTCAAGCCATCTTTAATCTCAATGTTCTTGCCATAGGTCTGTCCGGTTAAAACTATTCTTTTTTCAAAGGTTGTATCATTTAGAACAACGAATAAGTAATTGGTCTGGATATCATTTACTATAGCTTCAGTGGGGACTACAAGCTTTTTAAGACCTCCGTTTATCGGAAGTAGTAGTTCTCCAAACATTTGTGGTTTAAGTTTACGAGAAGTGTTGTTAATTGTTGCGCGCACTTTAATAGTCCGGGAATTAGGATCGATAACATCGCTTATATAATTAACTTTACCTCTGAACATATCCTCAGTGTATGAAGATGCTTTGAATGTAATATCAGGTCTGCCATTTATAAATTGAACATCTTTTTCATTTATATCTGCCTCAACTATCAAATTAGCAGTATTAACAATTCTAAAGGCATTTGTATTGGGCTCTACCAATTGTCCAATTACAACATTGCGTTCAACTATTACACCTTCGAGTGGTGATTTTATTGAAAGATTTCCGGCAGTATGGCTTTCTTTATTAGTACTTTTTTGAATTTCTTCATCAGTAAGTCCTATTGAGTGAATTTTTTTATCCGCTGCAGTAAACTCTGCTAACGCTTTATCAAATTCAGCTTTTGCTTCCAGAAGGGTCCTTTGAGAACCGACTTTCTGATCTAAAAGTGTTTTTTGTCTGTTGTAATTTGCTTCTTTAAATTCGAGTTCAGCTTTAGATTTTAGAAATTCAGCTTTTAATGTACCTATCTCGATGCCTTCAATATACATAAGAACCTGCCCGCGTTTTACAAAATCACCTGGATTAACCAAAACCTTCTGAACACGTCCCTGAACAAAAGAACCAACATAAGCTTCATAGTCTTGGTTGGTTAATATCTTGGCCGGTGCACTAATATTGTCACTAACTGCTTTTATTTCGGCAATAGCAATTTCAAGCTTGAAGTTATTAAGAGATTCTTTATTTAGAACAACTCTGGTTGAATTTTCATTTTTCTTTTCTTCTTCTTTTGTTTCGCCTTTAGACCTTGTACATCCAGGTAAGACAGCTAATGCGAAAAAGAGAGGTAACAAGTAACATAAAATTTTATTTTTCATTTTTAGACCCACAATTTATTATTCTGATTTAGTTAGAGATTGACCTGCAAGTTCTTCCAGATTTAAGATTGAAGTATTATAATTTACAAGCACTTCAAGAAATTCACTTTTGGCACTAACCAAAATTTGGCGCGCCTGTAAATACTCTAAGTAAGTTGATTCGCCTGAATCATAACTTATTTGTGCTGACCTGTAAATTTCCTCTGACTGAGGGATTATTTCTCCCTTATATAATTTAAGCTGACGGTCTGCATTTAGAAATTCAGTAAATGCAGTTTTAGTATCAAGCAGTATTCTATTATAAGTGTCTTGGAGATCTGCTTTTGCAATGGAAAGTCCGGCATATGATTCCATTATTTCCCCTCTATTACCCCACATAAACCAAACAGGCAGTGAAATGCCAAGAGATACGCCATAAAAATTTGGATTACCATCAATGAATTTACGGTTATAGCCAACACTAAAAGTTGGGAGTAGGCCTGACCATGCCAGAGAATTGCTTAAATCCGATATCGTAAAATTTAATTCTGCAATTTTTTTCTTAGGGCTTCTGTCAAGTGCAGCATTTTCTATGAATTCTAAAGTTATTTCATTTTTTAGGTTGTAGCAGAACAATGAATCTTTAATCTTATACTTTTGGTAGTCGTTATTGTTCAATCCGGCTAAATAAAATAATTCAGCGTTGACAGAGTTTAAATAGCTGTAGGCAATTTCCAGTTGATTTTTGGCTTGGGCAAGCTGTACTTTAGATGTCAACAATTCAAGGTGAGTAGCCTCTCCGGCATTCTTTTTGATTTCAGCCTTCTCATAAAAATTTTTAGCAATTAAAAGGTTTTCTCCATACAATTTTATTTTTGCTTTTTGTGCCAAAACTTTCATATACGCCTTGGTCACTGTTGAAGTTATACTTAATTCAGTCATTGAAAGCTGTTCTTTTGCAAGGGTGATATTCTTGTTTAGCTTGTTGCTTGAAAGTATAATTTTAGTGGGGAAATCAAATGATTGATTTATTTCTATAGTCCTTTCTTTAAAATTTCGTAATCCTGTTTTAATAGGAATTTCGTCATAATTAAATGAAAGGACAGGGGGAGCAAGCGAAATACCTCTTAAAAAACGTCCCTCTTCAGCAATTATGTTTTGCTTTGCTCTTATAATATCAGGATTATTGTTAAGAGCAATCTCAATTACATCTTTCAGGGATAATAATTTTTCTTCTTTTATGCTTTGTGCATGCGTCAATGAAAATGCTATAATAATGTATAGCAATAGTACTCTTTTGTACATTACATACCTATGGTTTGAATAATTGTTATTATTTTTTAGAAACCTATCCGGGGAGCGGATATTGCTGTTAATATGGAGTGTTCAATCTCAAATTAGAATTGAATGGCTGGCCAAATAGTTTGGTACACCATTATGAATTAAAGCATTAAATGAAATATTCTTGTAATATAAGAAAACTGCATTTGTTCTTAGCCCATCTTCGCCTGAAGGAATTAAAGATATGAAATCAGGGTGTAGATTAATTAGGTTTATTGTTACTGATACAGTTTTGGGTTGAGAAAAATATGAATCTACAATATGACAATAATCATGCGAATCATGTGCTTCACTAATACAATTTAAAAAACCAAATTCGGAGTGAATAAAATTAATGGAAATTGCCAATAGCAGAATTGCTGGTAGTATGATACGATATTTTGGCTTAATATTTTTCATGTGCAAGATAAAAATAATATTAGCATGCAATTAAATCAATTCATATTTTAGATATGTAAATCTAAATAACGGCAAAACCAAAACAGTTTTGCAAAAGCTAAAAGTTTGTAAAAAGATGCTGGAAGTATAAATTCATTTCCGGGATACTTTTTATCAAGTCGTTTTATTTAAGCGGTTATTAGAAAGGATAAATGGCGTCTGGGTGTCTGGTTCATCTTTTTCTTTTTAATAATTTTATTTATATTAGAAAAACAATATTAACTATTCAGGAATAAAAATGAGAAAGTATTTGTACTTGTTGTTTTTCTTTATACTATTTTACGGAATTACTAATAACACTGGTGCGCAAACTATGGATAATCCTTTTTTTAAAGAGTGGAATACACCTTTTAATACGCCTCCCTTTAACGAAATTAAATTGGAACACTATATGCCTGCATTTGAAGCCGGCATAAAAGAGCAAAAGGGTGAAATTGATGAAATTGCAAATAATAAAGCAAAACCAACTTTTGCCAATACAATTGAAGCTATGGAAAAGAGCGGAAAACTGCTTGTAAAGGTTAACAGAGTTTTCCAGAATCTAAATTCTGCCATTACCAATGATGAGATGCAGAAAATTGCAGAACAGTCTGCCGCAATGCTTGCTAAACACAATGACGATATTTATCTGAACGAAAAGCTTTTCGAAAGAGTTAAAGCAGTTTATAATGAACGCGCAAAATTAGGCCTTAAAGAAGAGCAAAAAACAGTTCTGGAAAATTATTACCTCGACTTTAAAAACGGCGGGGCAAACATTAAAGCCAAGGATAAAGAAAGATACAGAAATATAAATAATGAGCTTTCTCAATTGACAATTAAATTTTCAGATAACGTCCGCAAAGAAAATAATAAATTCCAATTAGTCGTGGATAAAAAAGAAGATCTTGCCGGGCTGACTACTGACCAGATTCAGGCTGCCGCCGAAAAGGCAAAAGAAAAAGGAATGGAAGGGAAATGGATATTCACCATTGACAAACCTACCTTACTCCCGTTCCTTCAGTTCTCTGAAAAAAGAGAACTAAGAGAAAAAATGTATAAAGCTTATATGAACCGCGGCAATAATAATGATGAGCTTGATAATAAAAAAATATATGCCAAAATAATTTCACTGAGAACCGAAAAAGCTCATCTTTTAGGCTACAAGAGATATGCTGATCTTGTACTGCAAAGAAAAATGGCTAAAACTCCGGAAGCTGCAATGAAATTTTTGCTGGATGTTTGGAAACCTACAATGAAAAAAGCCAAAGCTGAAGTAGCTGAAATGCAGAAAATTATTGACAGGGAAAAAGGTAATTTTAAACTTCAGCCGTGGGATTGGTGGTATTATGCAGAGAAAGTTAAGAAAGAAAAATACGATCTTAACGAAGAGATGCTCAGGCCTTATTTCCAGATGGAAAATGTTGTAAAAGGCGTGTTTGCTGTTGCCACAAAGTTATATGGTCTTCAGTTTATTGAAAGAAAGGATATCCAGGTATATCATCCTGAAGTAAAAGCTTATGAAGTTAAAGAAGCTGACGGAAGGCATCTGGGCGTTTTCTATTCAGATTACTTCCCAAGGGAAAGTAAATCTAACGGTGCTTGGTGCAGTTCTTTCAGGGATCAGACCAATATAGACGGTAATTTTGTTACTCCTGTTGTTTACAACGTAGGCAATTTTACAAAACCTACTACTGATAAACCTGCTTTATTAAGCGTTGACGATGTTACTACTATGTTCCATGAATTCGGCCACGCTTTGAACGCTCTCGTTCAAAAGGTTGTTTATCCGTATTCAAGCAATGTCCCGACTGACTTTGTTGAGCTTCCTTCTCAAATTATGGAAAAATGGGCTTTGCAGCCGGAAGTTTTAAGAATGTATGCAAAACACTATAAGACCGGTGAAGTTATTCCTGATGAACTGATTAATAAAATCAGTAATGCCAAATTCTTCAACCAGGGTTTTGAAACCGGCGAATATATTGCCGCTTCAATACTCGATCTTGATTGGCATATGCTTTCCGATACAAAGGAAAGGGATGTAGCCAAATTTGAAAAAGAATCAATTAAGAAAATGAATCTTATTCCTGAGATTCTGCCAAGATATATGACTACTAATTTCCTTCACAGTGGATCTTTAGGGTATGAAGCCGGATATTACAGCTACTTATGGTCAGCTGTTCTTGATGCTGATGCTTTCCAGGCATTTCAGGAACACGGATTATTCGACAAGAAAACAGCCGATTCATTCAGGCAGAATATTTTGGAAGTCGGTTCAAGAGGTGATTTAATGAAGTTTTACAAACAATTCAGGGGCAGGGCTCCAAAAGTTGATGCTTTGTTAAAATATCGCGGACTGATTTGATTTTGTGGTGATTGGTTAGATGATAGTTTAAGGGATATGATTTTTTCATATCCCTTTTATTTTATATTATCGGAAGCTCGTTGGAAATAATAAATATTTTCTGTAACACAGCTTATTAACTTCCTAACGCTTCTAATTCGATTTTCTCTGTAGTAAGTAAAGTGCGGTCTAAATCCAAAAGGATTAATAACCGGTCTTCAAGCCGGGCAATGGAAACAATGTAGTCTGTATTTATACCGGTTGTAATTTCGGGCGGTTTCTCAGTTAAATCACGAGGTATTCTTAATACTTCGCTTACGCTGTCAACGATAAACCCAATGGTCTTTCCAATAATATTAACAACAATAACACGGGTATTTTTGTCGGCTTGCAGTTTCTCAAGCCCCAGCCGCTGCCTTAAACAGATTACCGGAATCACTTTTCCGCGGAGGTTCATAATCCCTTCAACAAAGTCCGGAGAATTCGGCATCTTGGTAATTTCCACCATCCGGATTATTTCCTGAACTTTTTGAATTTCTATCCCAAATTCTTCATTTCCTAAAGTAAAGCTGACAAGCTGTAAAAGCTCCGTGCTTGCTTTCTTATTCTCTTCAAGTTCCATTATTTACTCTATCCTTTAATAGTGGATAATAATATATCTTATCACGCTATTTGAGAAAAAGTGAGAAAAAAAATTTAGAATATGGCTCAAAAACAAAACTTTTTTTTCACGCTATTTGAGAAACGGCCTTTTTTTACCCTTTTTGCAGTTCCCAAAAAAAAATATATTTCGTTTTTAAGCTAAAATCAAAGGGTAAAAAGTGCAAAGTTCACACTGTGAACCGCCGGTTGTGAACTTGTGAACCAAGAATTCAATTTTAACGTGAAATCTACACACAAATAAGGGTTGTTTAGTTCTTTAATTTAAGTAAAAAAGTGGGGGTATTTAGTGCTGTTAAAAACAGTCTAAAAAAGCTGCGTAATTACCTCCAAAAAAGACCTGAAAAAAATCACAGAGAATTAGTCTTTTCTACTATTAGAATTGCACAGCTTATTAGACCTTTTTTCGCCGGTCTTTTTTCTTCATTTCTACCGCTTGAGTGAGGAGTGTAATTTGGCCAAGCTTACCACGCAAGAGTCTATTTTCCTCCTCAAGCCGGTCATTATCGGCTTTTAATTTCTCAACATCCGGCGGGCCGGTATCATCAAACTCTGTTTCGTCTTCAGATATTAGCCAGTCAATACTACATCCAACTTCTTTGAGCTTCTTAAAGAAAGCTCTACCGGGTTCTACTGGGCCATTTATATATCTTGATAAATTTGGCTGTGACATACCTAAAGCCTTAGCTAATTTAGATACACCTCCAAATTTAGTATTTGCAAAATATTTTAACTTTTCTCCAAAAGTCAACGAAAGCCCTTAAAAAAATATTCCATAAATGGAATATTTCACTTGACAACATATTCCATATATGATATATTTGAGTTATAAAATTATTACCATTTTTTAACAAAAAAAACGTGTCTATGCAAAACACATTAAAAAATATTGACAAAAAAATGATCAACCAGTCCGAAATTGCACGCCGGCTCGGAATAAGCCAGGCGTATGTAAATATGATCCTAAGTGGGCAGAAGAAAAGCAAAAAGTACCTAAAACTTATTGCTAATGAAATAAACAAAATTAAGAACTTCACCTAAAAGGATTTTATGTACACCTGCAATATAAACATCATTCAACTATTAATCCATTAAAAATTTTAAGGCAAATTTTAACTATGAAAAACAGCACCCTTAAAACCTTGCTTTATACTACCATCCATCGCAATAAAAAAAGCGTTGCGCAGATTGCAGATGAAACCGGAATAAGCACAAATTATCTGTACCGGGCCGGCTTACCGCTTGAAGAATCCGGTGTTAAATTTCCTGTTGATTATCTCTTACCGTTAATGAACTCAACAAAGGATTTTAGCGTATTAAAACACCTGGCAAATTTAAGCGGTTTCGTATTAATAAAGATACCCCGTTTATGCAGAAATAAAGCTGAAGAAATTGAACTTGTTGATGAATATCAGCAGACTACAATTAACGCAGTAAGGCTGTTAAAAGAATTTCTCAGCACTCCAAATTCTTTGAATTATCAAAAAGCATCTGATGGGCTTATGGAAGTAATGACCAAAAGCGCCTATGCACAGAAAGTTGTAAATAAAACAGCAAGCGGACAGCTTGAACTGGATTTGGAGTAGCATATGCAGTTATTAGAAAAATATGTAGCAAATGAAGGAATTACTAAACGAGCCGCTTATAAACGTTCTGAAGCCGGAATGATTTCTACTATCAATATTCACGGCAGGGCTTATGTAATCCAAGATGATACGTTTAATGAAATTCTTGAAAACCCGCGACAGCTTAACGCCCTAGTTTCTAACATTAAAAAAGAGTTGAATGCAATTATAGCTAAAGCTCAAAATAATGAAGCTGCCAAGCTTGATGCAATAGACTATATACAAAAAGAAACTGAACGCTGGGCGCTTCGCGGCATCAATATTTCCGGCTATTCTGCAAAATCTGTTTACCGTAAAATAAGTTCCGGCAAAGATGCTTTTTCACGCAAAACAAGGGCAGATAAACACGTTTATAAAAACGAAATTATAAAGGATACTCTGGAAAATAAAATCCTTCCTCTTGCAGCTCATATTTTTATACAGCAGGCAATCCATAATGTACATCTGGTAACGGATAAAATAATTATGTATGCACAAAGCGATGAAGACTACTGGGAAATTGCTGCAATACCTAAGGCTACCCTTTACAGGGCCATTAGAACAGAATTTTTTGAACGCGGCTTAGCAGAAAAGCACAAATACCTTAACCATTATAACCTTTGGAAACAACAGCGCGCATATACTACCGGCGCTTTTACTTCCTCAATCAAGTTCATGGATTATATTTTTGGTGATGACCATAAAAAGGACATCGCCGGTGCTTTAGCCTGGAATGAAAAGCTTGGTAAGTTTGAAGTATTGCAGGTTAACAGTTGGTTTTGGATTGAAGCAAAAACGCAGGAAGTGCTTAGTTATGTAATAAAGACCGGTTCACTTACGGCAGATGATGTAATCAGCTCTTTAATGGCAGCATTAAAAAGAGTCGGCCGGCCTAATATCGGGGTTATTGTGGATAACGGTGTTGGAGCAAGCCAGGACATTAAGGACTTCTTATACAAACTTGAAGTTGAATTGATACTTGGCAAGCCTTACACACCTACAGATAAAGCAACCATAGAGCGTTGTTTCCAATACATAAAAACTGAACACGATGTCGATTTCCAGAACTTTGTTGGCAGTAAACACCCTACAGAGGGCAGGCACTGCGGTTTACAGCTTTCGCCAGAAGAAACAAACTTTCTGTTTGAAGAATATTCCAAGTCACTTGCGCAGTACATTAACGGCTTCTACCGCACCCGGCCACGCCAGCGGACAATTGACGGTAAGTCAGTTGAAATATCCACTGGTGATTATTATGACCGCTATATGCTTAGCCGTGAAGGTAATTATATATCAGATAAAGACCTTAGATACGCTTATGCTCATGAAAAAGATGTACTGTTTGTTAATAAAATATCTTTCAAACACAAAGGCGTATTGCATACATTCATACCTGCATCGGCCTTAGGCGTTATTTATAACAACCGCAGATATATAATAACCTGGGATCCTAACAACCTTAAAGAAATTGATGTCTATTGCAAGGACGAAATCTTAAACCGTTACACCGGGGAAATCCACGAAAAAGGCAGTTACCTTACAACTATGTACAACATTGCTTTAAGCCCTGCCAACAGGCTAATGGTTGCAAATTACAACAAGGAATGTGAAAAGGCCGTTAAAGAACTTGCTTTTGCAATGGTAGATAAAGACGTTACCTCAGCAATTAACCGCCAGGGTAATATCGTTAACACCCGCAAGGATATGATTAAGGAAACAGTTGAAATTATTAAGCAGGAACTGCCTGTTGAAAAAATAAAAATTATCCAGGACAAAATTCAAAAAGGTGAAGAAATATATTCAGAACTTACCTTTACACAGGATACTGAACCTGAAGCAGAGGAAACCTCTTTAACCTTTGAAGACGAAGCATAACTAAATGTTCAATTATAAAAATAAGGAGTTAACAATGGCAGCTAATGAACTATCTGATGTTTTAATTTACCCGCAAGTTAAAACAATAAAGAACAAAACCGACAGGGATATTATCCTAACTGAAATCCGTTCCTCTCAAATGCAGATTTCACAGATAATAGACTCTGAACGCCTGGCTAAAGAGGAAATAAAAAAAATCAATAATCTTATAAAGGCCAGTAAAGAAGCCAAAAAAATGAAAGAGCTTAAAGTCCAGATTAAAAAGAACCGTGTTCTGGTAGATCAGTTGTTAAATGAGCGTACCGGTATGCTTAAATTGGCTAAAAAGCTAAACATTGATGTTACTGAAGATGTGAAAAACATCAGGCAGATTGAAGCATAATGTATAAAGGATTTAAGACATACCGCCATTATGTAAATGCCCGGTTACATACCTATTCCCGGGGTATAACCGGAGATGATACCGCATTGCGGGAAAACGTTGCAGGCATCCTTAAAGAACGCGGTGTTGAAGGTAATAGCGTTAAACTATTAACAGACCAAGAAGCTGAATTACTGTTAAAAGAATTTGGCCGCATGTTACAGAAAATATATAAGAATCAGGAAGTGATTGATAAAATAATAGGCAATGAAAGAATGATGACAGTAAACCAAAGAGCCTGCATCTTAAAACTTGCCCGTTATAAATTCTCCTGGCAACCGCCGGCAACATTTTCATTTATTTTGGAAGTATTTCCCAAATACCGTGAAAAACTTACTCCATGGGAAATTAAAAATAGCAAACTGCGCAAGCTATATTCACTTATAACCTGCGAAGATGCAGACCTGATAATTAAAAAGCTTGACAAAATTCAGGAAAGAAATTTTAGCAAAAAAGCGGACAAAAAGAATGAACAAATCTAATCAGGCCGTTAATACAGTATATCTGCACGATGTAATTGAAGAAGCCCGCCGCGCATTCCCGGGGTTCAACTCTTTAACGTGCTGCCAATATTATTATAACATAATAAAAGCGGTTTATTTACTTAACCGCAAGCCTGAAGATTACAACAAGCTTTTACTTTTAAGTTTGTTTCTGCCTGAAAGTCAGCAAGAATTTCTTACACAATACACAACACTAAATTAAAAAACAGTCATCTATAAAAAACATTATTATCAATAAACAAAAGGAGACAGAAGTGAAAGTTACAACCTATGAAGATGTAAACAATGCAATGGCTGTAATGGCTGAAAAGAAAGCTTACATTGCAAAAAAAGAATCTGACATGAATGTTAAAATAAACGCTATTAAAGAAAAATACACTGAAGACACAAAAGATGCCCAGAGAGAACTGGACAATTTAATGGCTGATATTGAATCGTTCTGTAATAAGAATAAAAGTGATTTTGAGAAATTAAGAAGCCGTACTTTAAGCTTTGGAACGATCGGTTTTAGAAATAATCCTCCTAAGGTTATGCTGCTTAATCGTAAATATAACAACAACACCGTGCTTGAATTGGTTAAACGGCTTTTCAAGGGTAAATACATACGCAGTAAAGAAGAGTTAAACAAAGAAGATATTCTTGCTGATTATTCACAAAAGATAATATCTGACAAGGATTTAAGCGGTTTCGGATTAAAGATTGACAGTAACGAAACATTTTATTGTGAAGTAAACTGGGAAGAACTGCAATCAGTTAACAGTAGTAAGGTAAGCAGTAATTAATAAACAACCTAACAAGTGCACCGGGGCCGGTGCACTTATAATAAACAAAACAAAAAAAATAAAATGACCACAGAAAATTATAAAGAGCTAAAAAACAATAGATATTATACTTTTCATTGTATAAGCTGGACAGGGTTAATCCCTCAAATAAAAACGATTCATTGCACTAAAGACAAAATATCACAAAAAAAATTATACGCCTGGCTATTCCTTACCAGACACGAAGCTATAGGGCATGAAATTACTGCTTATAATGAAAAAATTGCAGACCTGCAAGCGAGAGTTCAGGCTCTGAAAGACTTACCGGCCATGCTAATCGAGGGTGAATAAAATGAATAAAAAAATATTACATCTTAGAATGACTGAAAAGTGGTTTACTCTTATTGCCCTGGGTATTAAAAAAGCTGAATATAGAAATCATACAATGTACTGGTATAGAAGGTTAGTAGATAAAAACAGCCTTACTATGAAAGTATTTGATGAAGTATATTTTTATAACGGATATAATAAAGCAGCGCCATTTATGCGGGTAGAATGCTTAGGTTGTAAAGAATCCAGCTTATTAAGCCACAAACCGGTAAACGGTGAAGAACTGCCATCTTTCTTCTTTATGATAGAATTAGGTGAAATATTGGAAATTAAAAATTACAAGGTACAAACCATGAATGGCAACTACATAGACGATAAACGGAATATCTATAAAGCTATAAAAGATTTAGGTACATGCACTGAAACGGAAATAAGCCAGGCAACCGGAATAATGGCCGCAAGAGTGGATAAGCTTGCCAGAGCAATACGCAAAGAAGGCCTTATTGAAATAGTCGGTTCTAAAACAGAGTCCGGGCGTATCCTGTACACTTATACAGTCAAATAATAAATATTAACTACTTAAATTCTTACAAAACACTAATATGAAAAATAAAGACATCGCCAAATTAATTGGTAAAAGCCCCGCCTATGTATCAATGGCCGTATCGGGTAAATTAGATCCCGGCACAGGTATGCTTGAAAGGATAACCGGCCTTGTTGGATTTGAAGATAATTTAGCTGAGTTGTTTACCACACCGGCATTTATTGAAATGTGCGATGTGGCCATAAACAAAGCAAGAAGCGGAAAGATACGCGAGTTTGCAAGTATATGTAAACATACTTCCGTTATTTTGCAAAAAAAGATAGTTAAAAAAGAGTACGAAAAAGAAGCTCTTAATAATTAGGAGGGTTATATAATGATTTGCCCATATTGCAAAACGGAATCAAGTGATCATATTACAGGGGATAAAAAACAGCAGGTAGTTAAAACAGTTGTGCTGAAAACAGGCCGGATTAGACACATCTTCTGTAAAGAATGCAGGCACATTTTCAGCACGATAGAAACTATATATGAGTACAACAAAAATATTGACGTTAATATAAAAACCCTGGATCTCTTTGATGATAATAATTAATATCTGTTGGGCCTTTGTGAAGTCCCAAAGGCCTCTTCTCCTTCAGCACTGTACAACAGTGGCTTAGTATTCCAAATCGCATAATCCCCGGCATCGCTTAAGTGAGTTCTGTCGGCCTTACTCTTATCGATGAAAAAACCGTCTGCACCTTTTTTCCATATTACCAGTTCACGGTCTTTTATACTTTCTTTACATTCCTTGGATAAAATAAAACAACCCTTTTCAAATTGCTTATTAGTATAATTTATCCTGTCGCGTACAGCCGGGTTTTCAGTTGGCAGACAGAAACAATAAGAGATCTTGGCAGCCAGAAATAAATCGCGTACAATTTCATAATCGCTTAAGGCACTGCGTGTGTCTCTTTTTTTACCGGAAGCGTCCCCGGTAATTATAATGCTTCTGTTAAAATTGTATTTATCTATGTAGTCGTTTATGTAGGCCACTGCTAACTGTGTAACTTCAGCAGTGTTGGAGTTATGCACCTTAAAATCTTTAATAGCAGTATAAACCAAACCTTTCATTCCAATTAAGACCGCACACATTGGATCCACGTTAAAATCGAAAGAGAGAATCAGTTCATCAAAGCGGATATCCAGGCTTAAACTGTCAGCAATGCATTTTTCATTAAATTGGTGGTAAACTCGTTTCCCTGTCAGAATCTGAAATTTACCCTTCATATAAACTTCGCGCGTTGCCGCGTCAAACTGATTTTCAAGGTCGCGGATAAATGCTTTGGAAAGATATGCATTATCATAAGTGCATAAGGTTGTAGTAAACAGATCCTCAGTATTCCATTCCTTTTCAAAGTAGTCTTCACCCCATTCCATTGTTTCAGGCTCCGGAGTACCTGACCAAAAAAACTGCTGTCTCTTAGCCTTTGGCTCCCTGATACGGGAAATTACAACTTCGTGCGCTTTCTTACTTTGCACAAACGGTTCGTCCATTCCTGCGGCTGCTACCGTCGGGCCTTTCAAATAATTTGGCCTATCACTGCCCCTTATCCAGATGCGCCCGGTATCCTTCCTGCTATTACCAAATAGAAGCCTAAACAAACCCTTGCTTTCTATCCAATCATATTCAATATTATTTTCATCACATAATAAAATCAGCTTTTCAACTACCGTGTCCACGGCATTATCAAAGCTTTGTGATACTGATAAAACCGGATGCGGTTTATTTATATAAGCCATATGAATGGCTTCAGCGGCATAAGCATAAGTTTTCCCGCTGCCGTAACCTCCCTTTAGTCCTTTTTCGCGCGCCTGGCTGTCGTGAAAGGCTTTCTGGTTATCATTAGGAGTGTAATTAGGCAGCAAAGTATTAAGGCTTTTTAATAAGCTTTTACCGTTAAGTTTTTTTGCCTGGACAAACTTTTCTTTACGCTCTTCAATTAGCGCTTGTTCTAAAAGGGTTAGTTTCTTTCTCATTCTTCAACCGTATGTTTTTTTATTAAGGAAACAAGTTCTGCCGTTGTAATGTCAGGCTTTAACTCCCTGGCTATTTTCTGCAACGTCTTAAAATCGCTATTAATATCAACATTCTGTTTCATTCTGTCATGCATGCGGGTTAAGGCTTCTACAGCCTTCAAATCTCCGCTTGCATTTGCAAGCCTTATTTGTTCCTCAATAAGCTGCAATATCATATGCTCCCGCAATTCGTCACGGTCTAAAGCCAGTTTATGTTTAGTTGCAAACTGTTCCCGGTTGTAGGCATTAGATATAATCATAATTATATCTTTTATGTCATCTTTTTTAACGCTAAATGAGAAAGTTCTATACTTTAATTTAATTCCTTTATCAGGGGCTATTAAATCAAACTCAAATATCTTTTCAAGAAAAGCTTTTATTTCAAAACCGAAATTACTCTCTGTATTGTCAGAAGGGGCGGAGTCTTTTACCACTTCAACAATTTTACTCATTTTGCGCCCGGATATTTTTTTACCGGTTTTAGCCATAATGACCTCCTTTGTTTTATTTATATTGTGCCCTGAAGACAGTAGTTCATCGGCAAGAACAAGTTCTTTCTTTTTAACCGGTGTTTTATCCTTTCCCTGGTCTTTACGTGTTTTGCGCAGGCCCGGAACACGTTTACACATATCACGGTAAACAGTCTTTTCAGATACTCCGTGCTGATCGCACACGGTTATCATAAAAGCTTTATAAGCGGCTTTATCCCTTACCTTCAAACTCTTTAACTTTTTTATATCAAGCTCGTATTGATTTCCACGATATTTCATTACTGATTTATCCTTTCTATTATTTTTTGCAGGTCTTCAGGCGGTATTACCATAAACGGCCTTGCAGGAATAACGATAACGTAAGGTTTAGAAACTTTTTCAAATGTCTTTTTATGCCGTCTGCCGGCAAATACTGTTCTTTGGCTGCCGTCCTTGTAACGCTTTGACCTAAAAAGGATATTACGGCCGGGCATATTTATTGTTGCGCCTTCCTGCTGCGCTCTGGCATATGCGGACGCTTTAGGGCTTGTAAACAAAGTAACGGTTAAAGTCTCGTTATCAACAGTAGAAGAAATCTCACTCAGAGCCCCAGTTACTACAAGGGTCTTTGTTCCACGCAGTTTACCGTTCTTTTTGGAAGGTATCCATTTTGGCCGGCCGCCTTCTTCAAAATTACGCTGTATACTTATTTTTGCTTCAGCTTCCACAATGGCAAGTTTCTTTACCAGCAGACCTTTAACTTGCTTTAGCAGTTTGTCCACTACGTCTTGTTCCGTCATATACAAGAACTCCTTTCCGTAAACTGTCAAGCTCTGAATAACCGGCAGTTGATTTATCCCCGGTAAGGCCGTCAATTGCGGTTACTCCGTCAAGCTTAAAAAATATTTTAGTAACCTTCATTTCCCCGGATGTAAAATTCTTAAAGCCCCATATCTCATTTACATCATTTGCTTTGCGAGAAAATTTACTTATATTTGCAACATGCCCGCCGTATGGCGTGGCAGGATTAAGTAGGTTGCCGCCAATGGTGCAGTGTTTCCTTGGTGTCTCGGCAAAGGCATTCAAGGCCAAAGCAGAAAAGTGTAACACTTCATCTTGCTTAATCCTATTCATTAAATACCTTATATCCCGTCTGTGGCTACTTATTATATCTATTAGTTCACCTTTATCATATCCAACACTTAAAAATAAAATATCATTATTTTTATCCTTGAATGCTCTATAGAATAAAAGTGCGCCCCTGTCATTTTTCATTATAATAGAAGGGTCTTCAAGTGTAGGTTTAATAGCACTCCACAATAATTGTCGGCCGTCTTCTTTCTGCATCATTTTATCAAACTGGCTGTCATACTCTTTTGTTGCAACAAAACGGGCTTTACCAAAAGGTGTAGTTACTTCATCATTCGGAAAGTCTTTTTCCCAATTTTCCCGGGTAAATTCTTTGACCGGCAAAGCTGTAACATTACTATTAAGTGCTTTGGTTATTAAACCGTTGCTCTCGTGTTTGCTAACGCTGTTAGCATACAGGTAAGTATTCTTAAACTCCTTATAATAATCAGTAGTGTTAAACTGCTGCTTAATCCATTTACCCCAGATGCTTTTAGCATCTCCGCTATTTCGCTGAAAGTCCTTTGAAATAATACCGCGTTTTAACAGTGCATCAATTTGAGCATCGTCCATTATATGTATTTGTTCCGGGTTAATGGCCTTTAGTTCTTCACTGGTAAGCGGTCTAATGTAGCACCTGCAATTCCAGTCATTAGGCGGCCAGATAATAAGCCATACCGGGTCATTGGCATAATAAACAGAGCCGTCAAGCATTGCGTGAGCTTCACGCACCCGGTTATCCCGGCGTGTGCAATACATATAAGCCGGGTAAATATCCTGAAGCTTCTGAAGCTTTATCCATTCAGCCGCGTGATAAGCACTTGTTGAAGCGGTTCTTAAATTGGTTTTAAGGTCTGAAGGAGACGGCATATCCTGTACCGGTACATAGTCCGCCAGGATATTATATGCTTCGTCCTGCCATAGAGCGTAACGGTCAGTCTCGGGGTTATCAATAAGATATTTATGCTTGCCGGATAGAATTTCTAAAGCCATGGCTTTAAGCTTTTCTTCAAGCTCATATGATTTAGCTGCCGCAACCGTAAAAGCTTCTACCTGGAAGTTGCGCAGTACCTCTTTATCAATTCCGGTATAACTCCGGTCAAATAACGGATTGGGTTCACTAAAGCCGAGTATGTTTTTCTTGTTATGCTTTATAATTGCATCCTGCCCTTTAACATAACCCTTTGCAATTTCCGCATAGAGTTTAGAGCCGATATATTTGTGAATATATAAATTCATTAAAATACACTCCGGCCAAACAGAACTCCATCGCTTCCATATTGTATTTGTTCTTCAGATTGTTCCGCCTGTACACCGTCAATAATCACTTTTTTCCCGGCAACATCTTTTAGGTAATTAAGAGCGGCATCATACTTATCCCTTATGCGTTCAGGGATGTCTTTGTACTGGATTCTGTCGTGCAAGTGGAACACGGCAATATCATAACTGATTTGTTTAAGTATATCCGGTACTACTGCAAGCGGTAATTTAACGGCACCGCTTATATATCCGTTTATTAAACTATCTGCGCTGGCAATAGCGCTATTAAGGTTGGCATCAACACCGCCTGTTAAAGTGTTTAATGTCTCTAAGTCAATCTTAGTAAGGAAGTATTCTTTACTGCTGTACATCTTCTACCTCCTTGAATAATTCGGCCAGATATGGGTCTATTTCCGATGCAGAGATGTAATCACTGTTTGAAGCGGTAAACTTTTTATCCTTAAGATAAGCGGCCAAAGCATTTTTAATGGTCGCTGCCGTATCTGTTACTTTTACAAGCTTCATCTTTACAAGGTTTTCAAGCTCTTTATCTTCAGGCTGATAACCCAGTTCTTTAAGGCATATAAGAATTTTGAATTTAATAAGCAGGTAATTATCATCAACTTCTTCTTCATACACAATTGCCGGGTAGTCCTCAAGGCCCTCATAATTTAGATTAAGAAGTTTTCTAATGAGTGTATTAACACACTCTTTAACAAGCAGCATATCCGCCAGGGCTAAATCCGCCCTTACCATATCCCCGACTTTTGCTTTAGCAAAACTGCCTGAAGTACCTTGCTTGGTGGTCATATCCTGACCAAGTACTCTAACACTTATTGCACTGTCCAGATAATCTATGAACGTTTTGAATAACTGGCTGGAATCACCTTTGTTTTGATCGCCCGGGAATTCTATTTCAGCGCCGTTAGGAATAATTGCAAAGAAGTTTTTACCAAAGTTCTTAACTGCGTTAAATAAAGTATTTCTATCCTGCGGATTCATAAGCGGATCATACTTGCCCAACACTGAAGGGCTTGCAAATTTTTCCACGTAGGAAGCAAAATCTTTAAGCCCATAGTTCTTAAAAAGGTAGGCCCAAATAAGGCCGTCAATCGCACCGTTAAGGAATCCGTTTTGCTCATTACCGTCAAGCGAATGAACTTCCAGTAATTTATCGCTGTCAAGCTCAATAAGCGGCAGCCTGGATAAATCCACCCTGTCCTGGCTTGCAATGCTGCTTTCCGTCCTAAGCGTAAAGGCGCCGGCTCTGGCAATATCCAAAAATTTATAAGTGTCGTTTTCATCGTCATAACAAACTATATGATTTGGAATAAGACGAACGTCTTTTAATTCCAATTTATCACCGGCCGTCTTATATATTATTTCAAACAAACTTACACCTTGTATCTGTGCTTCAATGCAGTCAGTCAGAAAATTAATAAAATGAATATTCTTAAAGCTCTTTTTTACGAAATCAATAATTTCTTTTTGTCTTGCTTCAGGCACCGGAGTGTCTTCTCTGAATTTAATACTGTAGCTTTTACCGCAGATACTTATTTTACGCGTCTGGCATACTCCGCCTATGTGCAGATCACGCCTTTTGATTTCCTCAAATAAGAGTGACTTCCAAAAGTTTAGACCTTTTCTGGCCGCTTCAAAGTAATATTTAATCTGGCTGCTTTCCAGATTTGAAAAATCATCGGTGTAGAGATTGTACAACTCACGCGGATTTGACACCTTTATGGTTTTACTTTCGTAATTGCCGGTCTCTTTTTTCCTCATTTTGTTATTTCCTGATTTACTTTTTATGAAAAACTTTTTTTTACAAAAAATATGCTGTTTTTTACGCTTTACTTTCCTTGTCCGGGGAAAAGCAGGTGAAAGCATCACACCTTAAGAACTAAAAACCTCCATAAATCGCTTATACGGGCATTTCTCACGGAGTAACGAATAAATAGTAGTCAAAAAAAATGCTGAACGGATTTAACTTTTTTTTGACTTTTCTCAAATAGCGTGAAAATATTTCACGTTTTATGATTGCTAAATTGTTAATTATAAATAGTTTAGATAACGTCAATTTAGTAAATTTTATTAAATCCTTTTATCTTGCTTATTCTTAATGATTTACGGCATTCAAAAAAGCTATTTTTCAATAGGTCATTAAATAAGTAGCAATTTATTTAACGGATTTAATTTTTTATCTCTAAAAAAGGGGCTTTTTGAATTTATTTTTCAGAAATATTTTACATTTCCTTTTAATTCAGCTCAAAAAAACACTATTTTAAGAAAACCGTGTCAAAAAAAGTGTACAAAAAAAGAAAACACGGCGTTTTTTTTGCTTTGATACGCCTGTTTTATTCCTAAGCTTTTTACATGCCTATTTTAAGCTTTAAGCTGTAAATTTCCACTCCGCCGGGTGCATATCCGTACGGACTTATGGTTATATCCTGAATATTTGCAGTCTGGAATGCATTTACAGTAATTTCATACCCGTTAAGAGTATTAAAAATACTTTCGCAAAGATCAACGCATTCAAGTTCTTCAGTGCTTTTGGTGCCTACAAGAAATTCAATGGTTCCGGCAAATTTTAGGATTGACGCAGATGAAGTAACTTCACTGCTGCCAAAGCTGGATAACCGGTAAAAGCAAACCGGAAAAACCGGATTCCATTCACCTTCAGGTTCAAACTCTCCTTTGTACGGATTTAACACCACTTCAGGCAGATAAACTTTAATACGGCTTACAATATCTTTTATTATTTCTTTTAACACAATACACCTTAAAATGTTACACTGCAAATATACTTTTTCCTATCTATTTTAATATTACTAAAAAGTTGTTTAGCCCAATTACAACCGCTTTATTATTGATTTAATATTATCAGTAATATAACTTTGAACCACACATTAATTAAAATATTATTTGTATGAACGATAAATTTTATAAAGTTTTTACGGCAGGTAAATATCCACAGGGCAGCATAACAGTTGATGACTTGCGCGAACTGGTAAATAACTATGACCCTGATTATTTTGAAGCGCCCCTAACTTTAGACCATGCCGATACCGGCCCTGTTTACGGTGCGGTAAATAAAGTAATGCTTCAGGGTAAAGATTTACTATGTTCCTTTACCGGTCTTACAGATGATATGCTTGAACTCAATAGACAGGGAAAATATAAAAAACCATCTGTTGAGATAACGGAATATGAAAATAAAGGTGTGTATTTGCGCGCAGTGTCATTAGTCCCTTTCCCGGCGGTAAAAAATTTACCTGCTATACAATTTGCAGAAAGCAATTCAACATTTTATTTCAATGAAGCTATTACTCTTAATTTTAACAAACCATTTTTAGAGGATAATATGGATGTAAAAACATTCGCGGAAAAGATCGGCATCAACATAGCTGACTTTTCATCTGATCAGGACATTTTGGATAATGCTTTATCCATCGTTACACAGTTAAAGGCTGACATGGCTGCACAGACTGAAAAGATTCAGTCGCTTAACATTTCACTTGCAAAATATTCTGAAATGGAAGCATCTGTAGCAGACTTAAAGAAAGAGCGCAATGAACTGTTGCTTTCCGATGCTGTAGCCGCCGGCAAAATTTCAACAGCCCAGGCTCAAGAATTAAAGGCCTTTGCCGAAACCGATTTTGAATCCTGCAAAAAATTTATTGATTCAACCACTGTTCTTAAAGCAAAGCCGGAAAGAAACCCCGAGTTGTTTAAACAGGTTATTAAACCGGTTATCCCCGAAGTTGGCAATAAATTTTATGACGATAACGGTAAGAAAATAACCTATAGGGATATACTTACCAATCCAACCCTGGCTAACAAATTTTCTGAGACCGAGATTGAAAATATGCGCCAGGAATCAGAGCTTTTTAATTAATTATTTCCCATTAAATGGAGTGATAAATGCCCTATTCAAAAAAACTCGTTGCAGATGCCGTTATTGCGGCGCTGACCGAATCGCTTGGTATTTACAACCTTTGTAACCGGTCTTATGACGGGTTAGTAAAAGAAGGTGCATCAAGCGTTGATATTCCCGCCTTACCAAGTATGGTGGTAAAGACTGCCGGTTCTGCCGGTAACTCTGCCGACCGTAAAGGTGTTAAAGGCGATACCACAATGATAAACGTTCCCTTGGACAAAGCTGCTGTCCCGATTAAGGATGAAATTTTAGCACAATTTGAGACAAACGGAAAATTACTAAAAGATTTCATTCAGGGTGCAAACAACTCTTTTGTTGAACACTTTGATACCAAGGTGCTTGAGACCGCTGTTACGACTGATCAGGTTTTACAGTTCAAAGGTGCAACTTTGGCCTGGAAAGACATCACGGCCATAAATAAAAAATTTAACATGAACAAGGTTCCGCGCAAGAATAGAATAATAGTTATTCCTACTGCCCTTGAAGATGACTTTTATGATATTGACCTGGTTAAACAGGCACTTGCTTTTAACCGAGACTTATTGGAAAACGGAATTGTAAGAATACAGGGAATGACGTTCTTTGTTAGCGGACTTGTTCCACAAGTTGGCGGCAAAGATGCAATTGTCGGTATTTACGGCCCAGGCTTGGCCTTCATTCTTTCAAGGTTCATGGAATTAAAACAGTCCTGGGATGGTGATAACCTTCAGGACAACATTGATGTACTTAGCCATTTTGGGTACAAATTATTGTTACCCAAATTCGCTGTAGTAAACGCAGCACAGTAATAAAACAACCCCCATAGGTACCGTCGGTTATTTTATATCCGGGAAATGGCCGGCGGTAAATTATAAAAAAAGATTATGAATACACTGAAATTTCTCATCATACATTGTACGGCCACAGTAGAGGGCCTTAATGTAAGTGCAAAACAGATAGTTGATTATCATACAAAACCTGTCAGCCAGGGCGGACGCGGTTGGTCACGGCCAGGCTATAGTGAACTTTGCTTATTAGATGGTACAATGGTTAATCTAAGGCCATACAATGAGGATAATCTTGTATCGCCGGACGAGTTGACGAATGGCGCTGTAGGCTATAATTATGTAAGCCGTCATATATGCTATGTTGGTGGTCTTGATACAAACGGGAAACCAAAAGACACCAGGACAGCAGAACAAAAAGAAGCCCTGGCAGATTACGTTAAAACGTTTCACTCTTTGCATCCGGCAGCAGTAATTTTAGGACATAGAGATTTACCCGGCGTAAGTAAAGCCTGTCCTTCGTTTGACGTTAAAAGGTGGCTAAAAGAAATAGGCATCCAACAGTGATTAAGTTTTTGTTAAAATATAAAAATGTTATAACTAATTACTGCGGATTGCTGGGCGGTATTGGAACAGCTTTTTTGTACACAATACACACTTTTGGTTTATCGGTTCCGCAATGGTTAAATATTCTGTTTCTCATATGTACGGCTGTTAGTATAGGTCTGATCGGTTGGTATTCAGGTAAGAATCCGATCGATATGTTCCCGGTAAATTTACCGCAAAATAACAACAATGAAAAATTTGATTAAAGGATAATTTTATGGATACTGTTAACAACGGTTACAAACGAACTGCTAAAATAGCAATACTATTTACAATTATGATATTTTTATCCGTATGCATATTCGGATGTGGTGCAACCCCGCAGGCATTAATTAAAGACAGGGCGTTAACTGTTACTACTCCGGGTATTCACGATACTTTGTATGGCCATGTAGATACTAATCGTACCGATATATTATATCGCGCTGATACAAATAATATTACTAATGTAAATCCAAACGAATTGCCCTGGACGGCATATAGCATAACAAGTAAAGGCGACACTTCCGCCAAGGCAACTGTATTTCCGAAATTAAGAAAAATTGCACTAGACACTAAACCACTTACGCACACAATAGTAGTAAGAGATACTGTGCCGGTTCCAAAGCCCGTTATTAAGGAAATAATAAAACCTTATCCAATATTGAGTAAAATTGGATTAATCGGGATTGGGGCCGGTACGGGTGTTATGCTGGCTATAATAGGCAGGATGTATCTAAAAAAGCCACTGGTCTAATTACTAACTTGCCCGCTGACGGCGGGTTAACTGCTGACTGTTGACTGTTGACTGCTGACTGTTGACTGTTGACTGATTACTGTTTACTAATTACTGACTAATAAACTAATTACTGGTTGCCTTATGGACTTATTTATATTTTTTGTGTTGATGCTAATGTTTACAACTTTAGAAAATTGGTTCCGGGAAGTTGAAAGATTTCACCCGGAAAAATTACGCGGCAAGGCCGGTGCCTGCTGGCATATCTCACAATTGCTGGCTTTAATAATAACCTTCTATTATGTTATTACTAAGCGTTACGGCGTGTCAGCCGTTCAAAGTTATACAACGTTACTGTTATTGGGCGCTGTATGGTTTGTCTGTTATGACGGTTTACTTAATATCCTGCGCGGTACATATTTCTTTCGCGTAAGTACGCAAAGTTCGGATCCATTTCAGAAATTCGGGAAACCGGTTATTAAAATAATATTAATTTCCAGTGCTTTTTTTATTTATTATTTTCTCAAATAGTATGAATAACTTTATAAAAAATACCGCTGATATAGCTGTACTGTGGTGCATAAGCCTGACTGCCGTATTCGGTAAACTGGAAGGGTTTTTGCCACTTTTTGAACAAGTGTTAAAAATACTTGCATTACTGGGCTCAGTAATATACACCTTTATTAAAATAAAAAAAGCTCTTAGCAAGGAGAAGACCAAATGAATGTAGATTTATTTCTATCAAAGGTTAACGAAGTTAAAAATTTTCTGATAAACAAGGCCACTCAAAACGGAACGCTTGTTTTGAATGACAGGATGCTCGATAGCATCTTCAAAGATGCCTGCAACATTACAGCCAGGCACTGCAAGAACGCTGCCGGCAGTTATATATTTACCGGGAATAATTTCTTTGGCGCAGTTGAAACCAATGTAAAAGCGCTAAAGAAAAACCCCGACACGAATATGCGTGCCAGGAAAGCTGCAATTACCGCCCTTGTAGCAAACGTAGTTTCAATTGATGCTGACATAACAACTAATGTTATGAGCAATGATAATCCTTATATAATACATGTATATCCTGGAATGGATTTGAAAACAGTCATAGATGGAATTACCGATGCAAGCGAGACAAATATATATACTGTTATTTGTTACCCGGGATGCACCGTTGGTGTGGGGCTGGTCTGGAAACCTTATATAAGGCTGGAAACCGTTGGACATCCATTCTTGAATATTGGTGGTGCCCTTATTGGTAATGATATGGCCGAGGGGAATCCCGCAATTCTAATGGGGGACTTTTCGGCAATTGACGGTGATACAGGCCTTCCGGCATTTATTGCTATCGGTTTGGACTTGTCTAATTCAATAATAATACCTCCTATATTGCGCAAGTCTGATATACGTGAAGTTGATTTAGAGGATTTTAATGCTCTAACAAATTTGACAATGGGTGAAACACTGGTATATCGGACAGATGAGAATAAGATTTATTTGTCACATGCAACCGAAGGAGGTGATGGGAGAAATTTCGAGTTATTAACACCCACAAATTTTAGTAATGCATATATGCCGGCAACTAACCTTTATCAAAGCCTCATACGCTGTACTGTATTCGATAACTGCACGTTAAAATACGCAAATATAGCAGAATGTGAAGCCAGTTACTGTAACTTCACGTCTTGCCAACTATCAAACGCTGATTTGAGGTATGGTGTATTTAGATGGGCAAGTATGGTCGGCGCTGGTTTAGATTATTGTAACTGTAAGCAGACCAACTTTCAATATGCTAACTTAACAAATGCAAATTTCGCCTTTGCTAATTTATATCAGGCAAATTTATGGGGTGCAAACATTGCTAATGCCCTAATGATAAGTACTAATTTAACTGGTGCAACAATGCCTGATAATGCCAATACTAAGGCTGCCTTTAAGTCTGTGGTGGGTAACGGTAAATGGGATGCAGCCACAACCATATGGATAGACGGATTACCAATAGGCGCATGATGAAGAGAATTATAATATCAGATGATACCGGCACTGCCGGTTCTCCTGGAGCGCATGGGTTGGCAATACAGGCTGCAATTGTTGCCGGCTATGGCAGCGATATTGCAGACCAAATAAGTATAATTACTCCCTATTCTGCCGCTAAACAATTTGCAGCAGAAAATGAATCTGTTATTGCACTTATTAGGAGTTATGCCGGTGTCGCAGGTTATGTCGGCGAAGCTGTCTCTCTGTACCCACGGGTTCAATTCTTTTTCCCCCTTGGTTCAAATACGTTTGAACAATTAAACGTATTCACCAAAGAAGAACCGCCGGTTATCTGCGTAAGCGGCGCGGGTGATTTGGAACTAAGGAATAACACGGCCTATGGCAACGGTTTAGAATTTTGGGATTATGATCTAACAGATGATAATATTCCCAATGGTGACCAGTCCAGTTACAGTAACGGTGTAATTTTAGGTAAACTTCTTAAAATAAAAGATGAACTTAATTGTACTTGGTGGGAAGCCCGATACAGAGCGCGTATGTCAGCCAACAGAAACGAGTCTAATAGAGCTACTAATAATTGGGACTTGCATAATGGCTATGGCCGTATTGACGTTTATAAATCAGTTAGTTATAAGGGTCTTATTCCGGCTGACCCTTATAAACCAATTATTTCAGTCGGTAATGATGTTCAGACATTTACCCTAAATCCGCCGGCCGGTTATTCAGGTACCCCTGTGCTGGTTACTGTCCAGGCTGATACTTATTACTCAATAAATAAAGCCTTAGCTAATTTTATGGCCTTAAAAAAAGCTGAAGAACAAGCTCTTGGCCAGGCTAATGACTTCCAGCCTATTTATATAAAAGGATTAAAGGGCGCCTGGGATACTGGCTATGGCCCCGCAAAGGCCGTAAAAGTAAATAAAGCGGAGCTATTGGGTAATAACCTAAACTTAACTTTGGGTTATTATATAGATGAAAGTTCTTTTCCTAAAAATGTACTGTCGGAACAAATATTAAGAGTGGAAACAAGCACTCTAACCAACACTTTGTATGATATTCTTAAACAAGATGCTCGATTTTCTAATTCAACAAATATATAAATAAATGAATGAGGTTATATAATGGGTTTATTCAACACACAAAATGCACTTGTAGCAATAGTCTATGATGATATGGACGCGGTTTATGCCAGTCCTGCAACTCTGCTTACGGCAGATAAATTAAAGCTTATTGG